>FUFK010064731.1_pt1 | contig 124506 bp, 127 predicted proteins | sample 1021851 | NCBI WGS metagenome assembly FUFK01 (sample SAMEA51879418, study PRJEB19060) | metagenome
GACAGGGCTGGATTCGAACCAGCGTACGCTTGCGCGGGCAGATTTACAGTCTGCTGCCTTTAACCACTCGGCCACCTGTCCACACGGGCCATTTCACTGAGGAAATCGAGGGATCGGATAGTCCGACCCCGTGCCGAGAGGCGCCCCTTTGGCGAAGCGGCGCTTGCCTGTCAATGCCCTCGCTGGCACAGGCCCATGCAAAGTTACAGACAGGACGTATTCGATGGCTAAAGGCGAACGCAAACGCGCACTCAGGGGCCGTGCGGGCCGAATGAAGGGCGGCCGGGGCAGCGGCCGCGCGGGATCGGGGCAGGTGCGCCTGTGGGGCCGGCACGCGGTGGAAGCCGCGCTCAAGAACCCCGACCGGGTGCATCGCAAGCTATGGGCGACGCGCGATGCGATCGATACGCTCGATGGCGAATTGCCGGCGGATTTCCCGCTCGAATACGCCGAAGCGACCGATCTGGCGCGGCTGGTGGCCAAGGATGCCCCGCACCAGGGACTCGTGCTCGAATGCGCGCCGCTGGAAGACATGCACCTCGACGAGGTCCTGAACGGAGACCCGGCGCGCCCGATCGTGGTGCTCGACCAGGTCACCGATCCGCACAATGTCGGCGCCATCATGCGTTCCGCGGCCGCATTCGGCGCCGCCGCGCTTGTCACACAGGATCGCCATGCCCCGCCCGAAGGCGGCGTGATCGGCAAATCGGCCTCCGGCGCACTCGAAGTGCTGCCCTGGGTCCGCGTCGTCAATCTGGCACGCGCGCTCGAGCAGATCGCCGAGGCGGGATACTGGCGCATCGGTCTGACCGGCACTGCCGATGCGACGCTGGGCGAAACGCTAGCCGCAGGACCCATCGCGCTGGTGCTCGGGGCCGAAGGCGAAGGCATGCGGCAGAATATCGAATCGCATTGCGACGTGCTCGCGAAGCTGCCGATCGGAGAGCAGATCGAGAGCCTCAACGTGTCCAACGCGGGAGCGATAGCGCTCTACGCGGTCGCCACGCGCTAGCCCACTTCAACACGGGGGAACCGACATGAACCGCATCCTTATCGCGCTGTCCGCATCGTTCGCGCTCGGCGGATGTCTGTTGTCGCCGGGGACGTTCAGCAGCGAGCTGCATCTGTATTCCGACGAAAGGTTCTCCTTCGCTTATGACGGCGAGATCGAAATGCTCGCCCTCAGCCAGCTGGCACAGATGAACCGGGCGAGCGAAGAGCGCTTCGAAGCCGAATGCTATGACGAGGATTACGAGGTCCGCGAGTGCAGCGAGACCGAGATCGCTGCGCAGCGCGCTGAATGGGAAGAGACTGCCGGCGAACGCGCGGCAGAGCGCGTACGCGAAGCGGAAATGCTGCGCCAGTTCGTCGGCAGTATCGATCCGTCCGACCCCCAGGCCGCGCAGGAGATCGCCACGCGGCTGGAACGCCAGCGGGGCTGGGAAAAGGTCGAGTACCGGGGTGACGGCCTCTTTGATGTGAGCTTCGTCACTGCCGGAACACTGACGCACGATTTCGTCTTTCCCACGGTCGAAGGGATGCCGGGGGCCAATGCCTTCGTGAGCATCAACCTGCGCGACGGCCGCGAAGTGCGCGTCGATGCCCCCGCCTTTGCTGCGGGCAAGGAAGAACCGTCCTGGGGCACGGCGTCTTTCGCCGCCCTTGCTGCCATGGCACAGGCCGAGGAAAGCGGCGAAGCCCCGCGAATTGTCGTGCCCCAAGGCACATTCACGATCGTCACCGATGGACGGATTCTGGCGAACAACACCGATGAAGGCCCCAAGCCGCACGCACGCGGGCAGTCGCTGAGCTGGAATGTAGGGCCGTCGACGCAGCAGCCGCCCACCGCGCTGGTGGCATTCGACTGAACGATACGAAAACGCCGCGCCCCCCGGGATGGAAAGCGCGGCGCAGTTCGGTTCCATCCGCGCGTCAAGCGCGCGGATGCGGAAATCGTGCTTAGTTCACGGCGTCCTTGAGGCCCTTGCCGGCCTTGAACTTGGGCTGGTTCGAAGCCTTGATCGTCATCGGCTCGCCAGTGCGCGGGTTACGACCGGTCGAGGCCTTGCGCTTGGCGACCGAAAACGTGCCAAAGCCCACCAGGCGCACTTCGTCGCCGCTCGACAGCGACTTGGTGATGGCGTCGAAAACGCCTTCGACCGCGCTCGAAGCGTCGCTCTTGGAAAGGCCGCTGGAGTCGGAGACTGCGGTGATCAGGTCGTTCTTGTTCATTCTGGGAAACCCCCTTGTTTTGTCTTCGGGTGGGAATGGCTGAATCGCCTCGGCGAAGACGAAGGAATTGAGAGTTTTTTGGGCGCTCTGTCAAAGGCATTTTTGGCTGAAAACAGCGGATTTCAGGGCAAGACAGCGGAAAACTAGGGTGAACCGCGAATTCACCAATCAATCTGGCGAGTGGTCACGCGACATGGTCCGCGAAACCGAGTCCGCGGACCATGCGAGTCGCTGCAATGCAGCACATCAATTGTTAATGCGCAGTCTGTGATGCCACTCTTTGTGCGTGGTCGGGCTGCGCTGCGAGATCGTCGGCTTCGGTCCATTCGATCGGGTCCGGCACGCTGCACAGCGCATGCGCGAGCACTTCGTCGACATGGGCCACCGGAACGATTTCCAGCCCGTCCTTCACATTCGCGGGGATTTCCGCGAGGTCCTTGACGTTCTCCTCGGGGATCAGGACTTTGCCGATCCCGCCGCGCAGTGCGGCGAGGAGCTTTTCCTTCAACCCGCCGATGGCGAGAACGCGGCCCCGCAGCGTGACCTCGCCGGTCATGGCGACATCGGGCCGTACCGAGATCCCCGACAGCGTCGAGACGATCGAGGTGACCATCCCCACGCCAGCGCTAGGGCCATCCTTCGGGACTGCCCCTTCGGGCAAGTGAATGTGGATGTTGCGGCGCTGGAACAGGCTCGGCTTGATCCCGTAATGCGGCGCGCGCGCCTTCACGAAACTGAACGCCGCGGCGACGCTTTCATTCATCACTTCGCCGAGCTTGCCGGTGGTCTTGATCTCGCCCTTGCCCGGCGTGGTGACGCTTTCGATCGTCAGCAGTTCGCCGCCGACCTCGGTCCAGGCGAGCCCGGTCACGGCACCGACCTGAGGTTCTTCCTCGCTCATGCCGTGCTTGAACTTGCGCACCCCGGCAAACTCGCTGAGGTTGTCAGGCGTAATCGTGACGCTTTCGACCTCGTTTTCGAGGATCTTGCGCAGGCTCTTGCGAGCCAGCCGGGCGAGTTCCCGCTCCAGCGTGCGCACGCCCGCCTCGCGGGTGTAATAGCGGATCAGGTCGCGCAAACCTTCTTCGGTCAGCTCGAATTCGCCTTCCTTGAGGCCATGTTCCTCGATCTGCTTGGCAAGCAGGTGGCGCTGGGCGATCTCGACCTTTTCGTCCTCGGTATAGCCTTCGAGCCGGATGATCTCCATCCGGTCGAGCAGGGGCTGCGGCAGGTTCAGGCTGTTCGCCGTCGTCACGAACATGATGTCCGACAGGTCGAGGTCGAGTTCCAGATAGTGGTCCTGGAACTTGCTGTTCTGTTCGGGGTCGAGCACTTCGAGCAACGCCGAAGCGGGATCGCCGCGGAAGTCCTGGCCCAGCTTGTCGATCTCGTCGAGCAGGAACAGCGGGTTGATCTTGCCCGCCTTCTTGAGGTTGGTGACGATCTTGCCCGGGAGCGAGCCGATATAGGTGCGCCGGTGCCCGCGGATTTCCGCTTCGTCGCGCACGCCGCCGAGCGACTGGCGCACGAATTCGCGTCCCGTCGCCTTGGCGATGCTCTTGCCCAGCGAGGTCTTGCCGACGCCCGGCGGGCCGACGAGGCACAGGATCGGCCCCTTCAGCTTGCGCGTGCGCGCCTGCACCGCGAGATATTCGATGATCCGGTCCTTGACCTTCTCGAGGCCGTAGTGATCGGCATCGAGCACCTGCTGCGCCTTGCCGATGTCTTTCTTGACCTTGCTCTTCTTGCCCCAGGGCAGGTCGAGCAGCACGTCCAGATAATTGCGGATGACCGTCGCTTCGGCGCTCATGGGCTGCATGGCCTTGAGCTTCTTGAGCTCGGCTTCGGCCTTTTCGCGGGCTTCCTTGCTGAGCTTGGTCTTGGCGATCTTTTCGGTCAGTTCGGCGATTTCGTCGCTCGCGTCATCGTCGCCGCCCAGCTCGTTCTGGATCGCCTTGAGCTGTTCGTTGAGATAGTATTCGCGCTGGGTCTTTTCCATCTGCCGCTTCACGCGGCCACGGATCCGGCGCTCCACCTGCAGCACCGACAGCTCGCCTTCCATGAAGGACATGACCATTTCGAGCCGCTTGAGCGGGTCGCGCTCGACCAGCAGCGCCTGCTTGTCCGACACCTTGGCGTTGATCGCCGCGGCAATCGTATCCGCGAGCTCGCCGGCATCGTCGATATCGCCCAGCTGGTCCGCCGCGTCCTCGCCCAACTTCTTGTTGAGCTTGGCATATTCGCCGAACTGTTCGACCACCTGCCGCATCATCGCGACCACTTCATTGCCCGATGCGGTTACCAGATCGCTCGACGAAACCACCGCTTCGACGAATTCGCCGCGCGGTTCGAGCGCTTCGAGCGATGCCCGCGCCGACCCCTGAACCAGCACACGGACGGTGCCGTCGGGCAGCTTGAGCAGCTGCAGGACCTGCGCCACAACGCCGACATCGAACAGATCGTCGCGCTCGGGATCGTCGCAGCCCGGGTCGAGCTGCGCGAGCAGGAAGATGTCCTTGCTTCCTTCCATCGCCGATTCGAGCGCGGCGACCGATTTGTCTCGTCCTACGAACAGCGGCACCACCATGCCGGGGAACACCACGATGTCGCGCAAGGGAAGAAGGGGGTAGCTCTGGGTCATCAATCAATTCCATTGGGGGCCTTTGTCGGCCGTTCCCGAGGAATATGGTGAGCCATGTCCCGCAACGCAACGCCGCCGGTCAAAGTCATGTGGATGGCTGGTGACGCGCTTCACACGCGTTTAATGTCGCTTAACCATACACCGACTCGGTGCGAAAACGCGATCTGCAGTGGGAGGGCTAGCGATGCTGGGTTCAATGGTCTGCAAAATGCGCGGCCATCGCGTGAACCGTCGCCATGTCTGGGACGACGGGATGAATTTCCGGACGAATTGCGCGCGGTGCGACGCGGCTTTGATCCGTGACCGCGAGGGCTGGCGCACCTTCGACAACAACCGCGATCTGGACGAACGGCGACGACCGCATCCTCGGCAGGACTGATATGCTATGGCCGGAGCGCTTCTGAAACGCCCCGGCCAGGGAAGTGCACATTGGCGGAAAGGCCGTGTTTGGCCCGCTGAGAGCGCGCACCGACCCGGCGCGCACCCCGATCTTACATTCCGGGCAGCTTGAACCCGGCGGGAAGACCGGCGCCCTGCTGGATCTTGTCCATTTCCTGGCCCGATACGCGATCGGCGCGATCGCGCGCGTCGTTGAACGCCGCCGTCACCAGATCCTCGAGCATCTGCTTTTCTTCGGGCTTCATCAGGCTGTCGTCGATCGCAACGCCGACGATCCGGCCCCGCGCGGTCGCGCGCACCTTCACGAGGCCGCCGCCGGCCGATCCTTCGACTTCGATTTCGTCGAGCTTGGCCTGGGCATCGCTCATCTGCTTCTGGATCGTTTCTGCGGCTTTCTGCGCCTGCGCGAGCATTTCTTCCATGTTCATGCTTTTCTACTCCAAGGGATTTCGCGGCGCTGGGAGGATGCGCCGCCGTCTTCAATCAATTCCGCTTCGGGGAAGGTGTCGAGCGCAGCCCTGACGAGCGGATGCGCCCGTGTTGCTGCGGCGGCCGCATCACGCTCGGCCTCGGCCACTTCGACCAACGAGGGCGCGCCATCCCCGCCCGGCACTTCCTCGACCGCCCAGCGCTTGCCGGTATGGCGGTGCAATGTCTCGCGCAGGACCGGCGCGATATCTTCGGAATATTTCGCATCGCGCCCGTAGCGCAGGGTACCGTCGGTGAACTCGACCACCCGCACCTGCAGGCGCATGACGCTGGCCTGCTGCATCATCCCCGAAGCGTCGATCGCATCGACCGTTTCCTGCCAGTCGAGCGCCACCTGCGGGGCCGCATCGCCCCCGCCTTCCGGTGCGGGGGAAGATGCTGGCGCAGGTCCACGCTCGGCAAGGGTTTCGAGCTTCCTGGCCAGCTTGCCCGGATCGGGCATCTGTCCGGCATGCAGGGTGCGCAGCAGCGCCATGCGCAGCGCAACCAGCGGATCGGGCGCAAGCCGGACTTCCTCGTGCCCCTTGAGCAGCAATTGCCACAGACGGTGCAACTGGCCGGTGGGGATCCGCGCGGCCCATTCCGCCAGCTGCTCGCGCTCGTCCGCGCTTACCCCTTCGGGCTCGTTGCCGGAAACCTGTGCCACCGTGATCCGGTGGGCCACATCCATCTGCGCACGCAGCAGCGCCAGCGGTTCTACGCCCAGCGCATATTGTTCGTCTACCGCCTCGAGCAGGGCCTTGCCCTCGCCCTCCAGCATGTGGCCGAACAGGCGCCGCTGTGCGCTCTTGTCAGCGAGGCCCAGCATGTCGCGAACCCGCGCTGCGGTCACCTTGCTGTCGGTATCGAGATCGGCGTGCGCGATGGCCTGGTCGAGGATCGACAAGCCGTCGCGAACCGATCCCTCTGCCGCGTTAGCAACGATGTGCAGCGCCTCGGCTTCCGCCTCGACGCCTTCCTTTTCGCAGATCGACGCAAAATGCGCTTCGAGCAGTTCGGAAGGGATGCGCCGCAGATCGAACCGCTGCGTGCGGCTGAGCACTGTCACCGGAAGCTTTTCGACCTCCGTGGTGGCGAACAGGAACTTCACATGCGCGGGCGGTTCTTCCAGCGTCTTGAGCAAGGCGTTGAAAGCGTTGCGCGACAACATGTGGACTTCGTCGATAATGTAGATCTTGTAGCGCGCCGAAACCGCCGCGTAGCGCACCGCTTCGATGATCTCGCGCACATCGTCGACGCCGGTATGACTGGCGGCGTCCATCTCGATCACGTCGATATGGCGCCCCTCGGCAATCGCGCGGCAGGGTTCGCACACGCCGCAGGGACTGATGGTCGGGCCGCCCTGCCCGTCGGGTCCGACGCAGTTCAGGGCCTTCGCGATAAGCCGGGCGGTGGATGTCTTGCCCACCCCGCGCACGCCCGTCATCAGGAAGGCATGCGCCAGCCGGTTGCGCGCGATCGCATTGGCCAGCGTACGCACCATCGCTTCCTGCCCGATGAGTTCGGCGAAGGTCTGCGGCCGGTACTTGCGCGCGAGAACGCGGTAGGGCTGTGCGGGATCGACCGGCGCCGGATTGGCGGCATTTACAGTTGGCGGAGGCGATGCTTCTGCCGGGCTATCGGCATGCGGCGCCACAGGCGCGGCAGGCTGCGGTGCAGCACCGCCGAACATCTGTTCCTGCCCCGCCTTCTCGAGGTCCGCCGCACTGGGCGTATCGACCTCTTGCGCGGCGCCGTCCCACGGGGGGCTGTCAGGATTGTCCGGTGAATCACCCATTGCCGACTAGGTAGGCACTACCGCGGCAAAAGTCATGCCGTCACGATTACGAATTGTGGGTGAAAGAGGAGCCGGCCGACCCGCCGCAATTCACCTGGGCTGCTTCCTTCCGGACCTGACCCGGTGAGCGAACGCAAACGTCCGACCGACTCCCGGCGCGCCATATGGTGAGGTTGGCAGGTTTTGTCCAGCCCCCAGGCCGGGCATTCGCGGCAGCGCTATCAGCCACTGGTTATCCCGCTGAAGGACGAACTGCGCTCAGCGAAAATTGTCGGCGTAGGCCTGCAGTTTGAGGCTCTTGGGCGGCGTAGCATGGACGCGGGCAACGATATCGTATTTGCGCGCATAGGTCTGCGCCTCTTCCTTTGTCGGAAAAGTCAGCTGAACCTGCGCCTGCGTATCGCCGCTGCCGGTCCACCCCATCAGCGGATCGGGACGCCGCGCCTCGGACTGCTCGAATTCGAGCACCCATTCATCGGTCCGGGCCCTGCCCGACTGCATGGCGTTCTTCGGTCGCTGATAGATTCGTGCTGCCATGGGTGCGCCCTTAAGTCAGCCGCCGGTTTTTGAAAAGGCGTTCTTGGTTTTCAAACTCGGCTTTTCCGCCCAGGGCTGCTCGGGCCAGCGGTGCTTGGGGTAACGACCCTTCATGTCCTTGCGCACGTCGGCCCAGCTNCCCCGCCAGAACCCCGGCAGGTCGCGCGTCGACTGGATCGGACGCCCCGCGGGACTCGTCAGCTTGAGCAGCAAGGGCGTGCGCCCGACCAGCGGATGGCGTTCCAGCCCGAACAGTGCCTGCACGCGCACTTCGACGCTCGGTGCATCATCCCCCGTATAGTCGATCGCATGCGTCGTGCCTGCAGGCGAAGCAAATACGCGGGGAGCTGCACTGTCGAGCGTCTGGCGGCTATCCCAATCGAGCTGGCCCAGCACCGCATCGACCAGTCTGCCCTTCGGTATGTTCAGATCGCGCCGCCCCTCGACCAGCGGCAGCAGCCAGAGATCTGCGGTCTTCGCCAGGGCCTCGGGTGAAAGCGCTTCGATCCCGGCATAGCTTGCACGCGCAAGCAGTTCCGCGGGAAGGAGTTTTGCCGCATCCTGCCGCGCCTTTTCCAGCAGCAGCGCAGCGATGGCCTGCGGGTCCGGCGAAGGGTCGGGTCCGCGCGCGAGAGTGACCGCGCCGAGTCTGCGTTCGAGCAGGGCCTCGACCCGTTCCCCATTCCATCTCAGGACCTGCCGGCGTTCGATCCGCTCGGGCAACCAGCGTTCGATATCGCTTTCGGCCAGCGCGATTGCCGAAGTGATCCGTGCCCCCTTGGCCTGCCCCTGCGCATCACCGATGACGAGATAGTCGGCGCGTGCGAGCGGCGATGCCGGGTCGAGGACGAAACCGCGCCCGCCGGCGGCGATCCAGCTCTCTCCACTCGCATCGCGGCGCCGGGCAATGAATTCGGGTCGTCCGGCTGCGAGGAGGATGCCGGATGGGGGCCGGTTGGCATCCGCGCTCGCCGAAACGAGGTTGCGTGCGGTTTTCGCCCAGCGGCCCGCCAGCCTGCGGTTCGCTTCCGCACGCGCGCCCCGGTCCGCGTTCCAGCGAGCGAGACGCGCTTCCAGATCTTCGCCCTGCCCGCCGAGCCCTCGTTCCTGGAGCAACAGGGCGAGCCGGGCCGCATCTTCTGCTACGCCGTGTTCGGCACCGAACAGCACGCACGCCGCTCCCTGCGGGTCGAGAGGGAGCTTGGCGAGCTTGCTTCCCGTCTCGGTAATGCGCCCTTCGGCATCGAGTGCCCCCAGTTCTGCCAGTGTGCTGCGTGCTGCGGCGATCGAAGCGGCAGGCGGCGGATCGAGCCATGCCAGTTCGCCGGGATCGCCCGTGCCCCATTGCGCCAGCGCCAGCACCAGAGGAGCAAGATCGGCGGTTTCCATTTCGGGCGGATCGAATGCGGGACGGCCCGCGTGGCCGGCTTCTTCCCATAGCCGGTAGGCGACACCCGGGCCCTGCCGCGCGGCGCGGCCTGCCCGCTGCGCGGCAGCCGCTTGGCTCGCGCGATGTGTGACCAGCCGCGTGGTCCCGGCCGCGCGGTCGAATTCCGCGCGGCGGGACAGGCCAGCATCGACGACGATCGAGACGCCGTCGAGCGTGAGCGATGTCTCGGCGATGGCAGTTGCCAGCACGATCCGCCGACGCCCCTCGGGATCGCGCCGGATCGCGGCGCGCTGGCCCGCCGGATCGACTTGCCCGTGCAGCGGGAGGACGAGCGCATTCGGCAAGCGGCCTTCCAGCCGTTCGCGCGTGCGATCGATCTCGCGCACGCCTGGCAGGAAGGCAAGGATGTCGCCCGCTTGTTCGCGCCAGGCCGTGCCGATCGCCTTGGCGACCGCGTCTTCCACCGGGATTTGCGGCATCGCGCCCAGCCATTCGATCTGCAGCGGGTGCGCGCGCCCCGCGCTTTCGATCATGCGCGCATCGTCACCGAGCAGCGTGCGGAAGCGCGCGCCGTCGATGGTCGCCGACATGACCAGCACGCGCAAATCCTCGCGCAGCACCGCCCGGCTTTCGAGCGCGAGCGCAAGCCCCAGGTCGCTGTCGAGGTGCCTTTCGTGCGCTTCGTCGAACAGTACCGCCGAAACGCCTGCCAACTCGGGATCGGCAAGCACGGTGTTGACGAAAATCGCCTCGGTCATGACCAGCATGCGCGTTCGTGCAGATCGCTTCGTGTCGAGCCGGGTCAGATAACCGATCGTTTCGCCGGGCTTTTCCCCCAGCGCCTGCGCCATCCGTTCGGCCGCGGCCCGCGCTGCAACGCGGCGGGGCGAAGTGAGGATCACGGTGCCATTGCACCATGGCTGGTCGAGCAGTGCGGGCGCCACCGCGGTTGTCTTGCCTGCGCCCGGCGGCGCGACCAGCACGGCCCCGCTGTGCATGCGCAGCGCGTCAAGCAAATCGGGCAGGACCGCGTGGATGGGTAGATCGCTCACACCCTGCCCCTAACCCCGTCGTCCGCATGAAGTCGAGACGGCTTGGGCAACCGCTGCCCGGCCAGACCCATCCGGATGTGGTCGTTAGCCTGAAGCCGCTCAGTACCCGCGTGCGACAGAGAACAGCGCAGCCTGCGTCATCGCCTGCCGCGCGGTACCGTCGGGAAAAATCGACAGGGCATCGATCGCGCACTGCGCAAAGTGACGCGCACGTGCCTTCGTGTCCGCCACCGCATTGTGCCGATCGATCAGTTCGATCGCATGGTCGAGATCCGCATCGCTGGTCTTGAAGCCGCCGATGGCTGCCTTCCAGAATTCACGCTCTTCCGCGCTACCCCGCGCATAGGCCAGAATGACCGGCAGCGTCATCTTGCCTTCGCGGAAATCGTCGCCCCGATCCTTGCCCATGGTGGCCGCATTCGAATCGTAATCCATCGCATCGTCGACGAGCTGGAATGCCACCCCGAGATTGCGGCCATATTCGTCGAGCGCCTGCTCCTGTTCCTCGCTGCACTCCGCGACCACGGCCGCTATGCGGCTGGCCGCGGCGAACAGCGCGGCGGTCTTCGCGCGAATGATATGGAGGTAGCGTTCCTCGCTGGTGTCGATCTTGCGCTGCGCGGTGAGCTGGTCGACTTCGCCTTCGGCAATGATCGCCGATGCGCCCGACAGGATCTTGAGAACCTTGAGACTGCCGTCTTCGGTCATCAGTTCGAACGAGCGGCTGAAGAGAAAATCGCCCACCAGCACGGTCGCCGGGTTGCCGTAGATGATATTGGCGGCCGCCTTGCCGCGCCGCAGGTCGCTGCCGTCGACGACGTCGTCGTGGAGCAGCGTCGCGGTGTGGATGAACTCTACCGCCGCGGCGAGCTTGTGCTGCCGGTTGCCCGTGTAACCGACCAGCTCCGCACCCGCGAGCGTCAGCATCGGGCGCAGGCGCTTGCCGCCGCCCGAAATCAGGTGACCCGCAAGCGCCGGGATCAACGGCACCTCGCTTTGCATTCGGTCAAGGATGACCTGATTGACCTGATTCATGCCCGGAGCGGTGAGAGCCAGCATCGGCTCGATCGATCCTTCGGGCTCCTTGCGCGGCAGGGTAAGTACGTCGGCAGACATTTCGGCTTGGCCATGGTCTGCGCAAGCTTTCTTGGCAAGCGTACATTTCTTGTTAGCGTACCCAGATGTCCGATAACGCCCCGCCCGATCCCGTGCTCGCCGGCTTTCGCAAGAGCATCGACAACATCGACGCCGCCCTGATCCACATGCTGGCCGAACGGTTCCGCATCACTCAGGCCGTGGGCGAATACAAGGCGAAAGCCACGCTGCCGCCCGCCGATCCCTCGCGCGAACAGGCGCAGATCGCACGGCTGCGGAACCTGGCCGAGGAAAGCGAACTGGACCCCGAATTCAGCGAGAAATTCCTGCGCTTCATCATCGATGAGGTCATCCGGCACCACGAACGCGCTGCCGGCCGCTAACTGACAGCCGCGCGCTACGGCGCACTGCGCGGCAGCGTCAGGCGGACCAGCAAGCCGCCCAGGTCCTCGCTTTCGTCGAGATCCACCGAACCTCCGTAGATCTGGACGACATCGCGGACGATGGCGAGGCCGAGCCCCGTGCCGGGCTTGCCCGTGTCGAGCCGTGCACCGCGGTCGAAGATTTTAGCGCGCGCGCTTTCGGGGATGCCCATACCGTCATCCTCGATCCAGATCGTGCAGTCCTTCGCCGCGCGCACGGCATCGATCGTCACAAACACGCTGCCACCTCCGTATTTGGCAGCGTTCTCGATCAGATTGCCCAGTATCTCGTCGAGATCCTGCCGTTCCATTGCGACCGCGGCATCGCGGTTGCCATCGAGGTCGAACCGGGTGTCCTCGTAAATCCGGGTTACGGCGCGCAGCACGCTTTCCGCGCTTGGCCAGACTTCGGCACGCGCATGGCCGCTGGCCCGCCGGCCCACGGCACGCGCGCGGGCAAGATGGTGCTCGACATGGCGCTGCATCGTCTTGGTTTCGCGGCACACCAGATCGGACAGGCGCGGATCGTGCGCTGTCGCGGCGTTGGTCAGGACGGTGAGCGGGGTCTTGAGCGCATGCGCCAGATTGCCGGCATGCATGCGGGCTTCCTCGGCCTGCTGCTCGGTATGGGCCAGCAGTGCGTTGATCTCATCGACCAGCGGTTCGACCTCGAGCGGGAGCGGCGCAGTAATCCGGTTGGTGCCATGCGTCCGCATCGCCAGGATCGCCTCGCGCACCCGGCGCAGCGGCGACAGGCCGTACCAGCTCTGCAGCATCGCCATCGTCAGCAAACCGAGCCCGAGCGCGGCGAAACTCCAGACCAGGATCGAACGGATCCGCGTGATCTGGTAATCGAGCTCGTCGCGAGCCGAGGCCACCGCGAAGGTCCAGCGCGTGTCGCTGTCGGGCAGGATGACCGTGCGTTCGACGATCCGCAGCGGTTCGTCTTCGAACTGGTCCGAATCGTAGAAATGGGGTTCGTTGTCGAAGTGATCGCCCTGTACCGTCAGGTTGCGATCCCACAGGCTGCGACTGGGGAACGGCTGGTGCCCTTCGCCGGTCACCTGCCAGTAAACCCCGCTATTGGGTTCAAGGAACCGCTGGTCGCCGAGAGAGCGATACAGCTGCACATCCCCGAAGCTGTCGATTTCGGCCGAAGTGATCAGCGCGGTCTGCACATATTCGAGCTGTTCGTCGAAATTGTCCTCGACCAGCCGGACCAGCGTCCGATCGAGCGCGAAACCGCCACCGAGCAGCAGCACGCCGATCCACAGCGCGGCAATCGCCATCATCCGCCGCGCCAGGCTGCGTTTGGCGGGCGGCGGCGTGGCCACGGTCACCGGATTTTCGGCGGCAGGATTCGCCGGCGGGGATTTCCCGACCTTCGCAACCGCGCCGGACGCCCCGTCAGGCGCGCGGCTGGTCGGCGGGGTCGTCGAGGCTGTACCCGAGTCCACGGATCGTCGTAATCACTTCCGCACCCAGCTTCTTGCGAATGCGGGTGACGAAGACCTCGATCGTGTTCGAATCGCGGTCGAAATCCTGATCGTAGATATGCTCGATCAGTTCGGTGCGGCTGACGACCTTGCCCTTGTGGTGCATCAGGTAGCTCAGCAGCTTGTATTCCTGCGCGGTCAGCTTGACCGGCTCGCCCTGCAGCGTCACCCGGCCCGACCGCGTATCGAGGCGGACCGCACCGGCAGTCAGCTCGCTCGACGTATTGCCCGAAGCACGGCGGATGAGCGCGCGCAGGCGGGCAATCAGCTCTTCGGTCTGGAACGGCTTGGCAAGGTAATCGTCGGCTCCTGCGTCGAGGCCGGCGACCTTGTCGGACCAGCTATCGCGCGCGGTCAGCACGAGGACGGGGAACTTGCGGCCTTCCTTGCGCCACATGCCGAGCACGGTCAGCCCATCGATTTCGGGCAGGCCGAGATCGAGGATCACTGCATCGTAATCCTCGGTGCTGCCGAGAAAATGGCCGTCTTCGCCATCGGTGGACAGATCCACCGCATAGCCATTCTGTTCGAGCGTCGATTTCAGCTGCTCGCCCAGCGTGGGCTCGTCCTCGACGATCAGGATACGCATATAAGTCCGTCCTCGGATAGTTTACGCCGCGTTTCGTTCATGTCGGTTAACGCGTCAACCGCGCCCGCGTTTCGGCACCCGGTCAGCGGCTGCGCCGCAGCACCTTGCCGGTGCGCGCATCGACATCGACATACATCACGCGGCCATCCTTGATGAACTTGAGGCGGTAGGCCATCGCCGTCGAATCGTATGCGGGCCCGAGATATTCGGCCCCGCGCATCGACGGCAGGATACGCGCCTCGATATCGCGCAATTCGAGGATGTTGCCGGCACTCATCTCGCGCCGCGCCTCGCCCTGTTCGGAACGGCGCTGCTGCGCAGAAGCAGGCTCGGCCAGAACGGGGCCCGCGACGAGCCCGGCGGCCAGCAATAAGGTCAGAATGCGTGACATGATGCGTGTCTGCCTAGCCGCAGGGCATTGAACAAGGGGTGAATGTGCGCGCAAGCGATGGTTCGACCTAGCGCGTCATCTCGAATTTCACCGTCAGCGAAACCCGCGTGCCGACCAGCCCCGGCTCGACGGGGGTCGGCGCATCGGCAACCTTCATCGCCTGCCGTCCGGCCGATTCCTCGAAGGCGATCGGCGAGCCGGCGGCTACGGATTCGCTCACTTCGAGCAGCCGTACGCCGGTGAAGCCCGACCACTGGGCATATTGCTCCGCCTGCGAGCGCGCATTGTCGAACGCGGCCTTGCGGGCCTGCGCGCGCGCGGCATTGTCATCGTCCAGCGAGAAGCGGGGACCGCCGACGTTGTTCGCCCCGGCTGCAACCAGCGCATCGAGCACTTCACCGGCGCGGTCGACATCGCGCAGCGTCACGCTGACGCGATTGGAGGCCTGATAGCCGCGAAAAACCTGTTCGCGCGTCTCCTGGTCGTAGTCGTACTGCGCATTGAGATCGATGCCCGCGGTCTGGATATCGTCCGCGTCCACGCCCAGCGCCTTGATTCGGTCGATGACGGCGGTCATCTCACGTGCGTTGATCCGCATGGCCTCGACCGCGGTGCGCGCTTGGCTGGTCACGCCCGCGCTCAGATCGACGATATCGGGCTTGGCGTCGACCACTTCGCTCACGGTGAGCTCGACGAGCGGGCCCTGCGCCTGGATCTGGACTTCGGCGGCCTGCGCGGCGGATGCGAAGGTGGCTGCCGCCAGGGCGGGAATTGCGAAACGGATCATGGCTTTGCTCCTCATAGGTCGAACGGATTATCCGTTTGGCTGCTTTACGGCTTGCTGAACGGGAATGTTCCCGCTTTCCTCGGACCGTGGCAGCCGCTAGCCACCGTCGCGGATTTCAGGGGATATCTATGAAAGCTTGGACATTGGCACTGGCGGCGCTTGCCGGACTGGGGGGCCAGCCGCTCGCCGCGCAGATGGAGCGCGTGCCCGATCGTCCCGCCGGCGAAGGCGAAGGCCCCTTCGACAGACTGCTTATCCGCGGGGCTACCGTGATCGAAGGCAGCGGAGCGCCGCCTGCCGGACCGGTCGACATCGTCGTCGAAGGCAATCGCATTGCCGCACTCTATCCCGGCGGGGCCCCGGCCGCAGAGGCGCAAACCGCCCAGCGCGTGGTCGATGCGCAGGGCATGTACGTCCTCCCCGGTTTCGTCGATGTCCATGGTCACAATGGCGATGCGTCGAAGGCACCGCAGCCGTCCTATGGCTACAAGCTGTGGCTTGCGCATGGCGTGACGACGGTCCGCGGCGTCAGCTTCTACTTCGGTCCCGATACGCCTGATATCAGCGACACGCGGCGCAGCGCCGCCAACACCATCACCGCGCCGCGCCTGATCCCCTATGCCGTGTTCGGCGACAAATGGGACCGCGGCACCCCCGAAACGCCTGCCGCTGCGCGCGAATGGGTGCGCTGGGCGAAGGCGCAGGGATACTGGGGGGTGAAGTTCTTCAACGGCTATTCCCCCGCAGTCTTCGAAGCGGCTTTCGACGAAGCCGAGAAGCTGCAGATGGGCACTGTCGCCCATCTGGCGCAGACGGGCGTTGCCGAAGTCAACGCGCGCACTGCGGTCGAGCTTGGCCTCGACGACGTCACGCATTTCTACGGCCACTTCGAAAGCCTGCTCAAGGCCGGGCTGCCGCACTATCCCGGTGACTACAACTACTTCGACGAGCAGTCGCGCTTCGCCTGGGTGGCACGGCTGGCCCCGCAGGCGGTCGAGCCGGGTAGCGATAAGTGGGAAGACTATGTCGACCTGCTGATCGACGAGGACGTGACGCTCAGCCCGACCTTCAACATCTATGCCGCGAGCCGCGATGTCATGCGGGCGCGCGGTTTTGACTGGCACGCCAAGTACACGCTCCCCTCGCTCGGCGATTTCTACGCCCCCAGCGCGACCAATCACGGTAGCTATTACAAGGACTGGACCAGCGAGGACGAGGTCGCGTGGCGTAACTTCTACGCCAAGTGGTTCGAACTGACGAAGGACTTCCACGACCGCGGCGGACGCGTCACCGCAGGCTCGGACCCTGGGTACATCTACCAGACCTGGGGCTTCGCCTATATCGGCGAGCTCGAGATGCTGCGCGAAGCGGGCCTGTCGCCGCTGGCGGTCATTCGCGCCGCAACGCTCGACGGCGCGCGCTCCTTGTACGAACCGCTCGGGCAGGAACCGCCGATGGGGCGCATCGCGGTCGGGCAGCTCGCCGATCTCGTGATCGTGCCCGAGAACCCGCTCGCCAATCTCAAGGTCCTCTATGGCACCGGGCATACGCGGCTGAACCGGGAAACCGGGGCGATCGAACAGGTCGGCGGAGTGCGCTGGACGATCAAGGACGGGATCGTCTTCGATGCCCATGCGCTGCTCGCCGATGCCGCGCAGATGGTCGAAGAGCAGCGCCAGGCCCGCTGACGGCTTGCGGCGGGGGCCAAGCGCGCCTACCTCGCGCGGCCTATGGCACAGCCCCCCATCCTCAGCCTCGAAGGCATCGCCCTGCAGCAGGGCGGCAAGTGGCTGTTCGGCGGGCCCGACCACGAGCCGCTGGACCTGCACGTCGGCCCGCGCGACCGGATCGCGCTGATCGGACGCAACGGCGTGGGCAAGACCACGCTGTTCCGGATGATCGACGGCCAGGTCGAAACCGATGCCGGCGAGCGCAAGATCAAGCCGAGCACGCGAATCGTGGTGCTCGAGCAGGACCCCGACCTGACCGGCCATGCCACGCTGATGGATTGGGCGCTGGCCGGTGCCGGCGCCCCGCAGGAACACGAGGTCGACGCGATCGCGGGCCAGCTCGACATCGACATGACGCGCGCCACCAAGGGCGCGAGCGGCGGCGAGAAGCGCCGTGCGGCCATTGCGCGTGCGCTGGCGCAGGACCCCGACCTCCTGCTGATGGACGAGCCGACCAACCACCTCGACCTGGGCGCGATCGACTGGCTCGAAGGCTGGCTCGAGCGCTACAAGGGCGCCTTCCTCGTCATCAGCCACGACCGTACCTTCCTCAAGCGGCTGACGCGCGCAACGCTGTGGCTCGACCGGGGGATCCTGCGCCGCAAGGAAGTGGGCTTCGGCGGCTACGAGGCGTGGGAAGAGCAGGTCTATGCCGAAGAGGCCCGGGCCGCGGACAAGCTCGACGCCAAGCTCAAGCTCGAAGCACACTGGCTCGAACGCGGCGTCACCGCGCGGCGCAAGCGCAACCAGGGCCGGCTCGAGAAGCTCTACCAGATGCGCGAACAGCGCGCCTCGATGATCACCGCGGGCGGCACGGCCAAGCTGCAGCTCGCGACCGAGGCTTCGTTCAAGTCCAAATCGGTCATCGTCGCCGACGGGATCAGCAAGAGCTATGGCGAACGCACGATCATCAAGCCCTTCAGCCTGCGCATCCAGCGGGGCGACCGCATCGGTATCGTCGGCGCCAATGGCGCGGGCAAGACCACGCTGCTGAACATGCTCACCGGCGAGCTCGAACCCGACAGCGGCAGCGTCGAGATCGCCAAGACGCTGACGGGCGTAATGATCGACCAGCAGCGCCAGCTGCTCACTGCCGACAAGACCGTCCGGCAGGTGCTGGCCGAAGGCGGCGACTGGATCGACGTGCGCGGCAATCGCAAGCATGTGCAGGCCTATCTCAAGGACTTCCTGTTCGACCCCAAGATCGTCGACATGAAGGTCAGCGTGCTGTCGGGCGGTGAACGCAGCCGCCTGCTGCTGGCGCGCGAGTTCGCCAAGGCGAGCAACCTGCTGGTGCTCGACGAGCCGACCAACGACCTCGACCTCGAAACGCTCGACCTGCTGCAGGAGGTCATCGCCGACTACGAGGGCACGGTGCTGATCGTCAGCCACGATCGCGACTTCCTCGACCGGACGGTGACGATCACGCTCGGGCTCGACGGGACCGGGAGGGTCGACGTGGTCGCGGGCGGTTACGAGGACTGGCAGCGCAAGCGCCGCCAGACCATCGCGAGCAAGGCCAGGGCGGACAAGTCGGGCGGCAAGGCTCCGTCCACGCCCCCGCCCCCGCCGCCTGCCAGGCCCGCCAAGCTGTCCTACAAGGACCAGCGCGACCTCGAGCTCCTGCCGGCGCGAATCGAGGAGCTCGAAGCGGCGATCGCCAAGGGCGAGGCGATCCTGTCCGATCCCACGCTCTACACCGCCGATCCGCAACGCTTTGCCAACATCTCGCAAGGCATCGAGAATGCCCGCGCCGAGAAGGATGCCGCCGAGGAACGCTGGCTGGAGCTCGCCGAGCAAGCCGGAGCGTGAGCCCCGAGGCAGAGCTGCGCGCGGCGATCGCCGGCTGCCGCACTTGTGCTGCGCATCTGCCGCATGGCGTGCGCCCGGTGACGGGGTTTTCGGCAACCGCACGGTTGCTTATCATTGGCCAGGCACCCGGGTCGAAGGTCCATGCCAGCGGAATCCCGTGGGACGATGCCAGCGGCGACCGGCTGCGCGAATGGACCGGGCTGACCAAGCAGCAGATGTACGACCCTGCGCAGGTGGCGCTGGTGCCGATGGGCTTCTGCTATCCCGGCAAGGCGAGCGGCGGCGACAAGCCCCCGCGCCGCGAATGCGCGCCGCAATGGCACCATCGCATCCTCGACCTGCTGCCCGAAGACCGGCTGACCCTGCTCGTGGGAACCTATGCGCAGGGCCATTACCTGCCCGGTGCGCGCAGGCTGTCGATGACCGAGCGNGTGCGCCGATACCGCGAATTCCTGCCGCACTTCTTCCCGCTGCCGCATCCCGCGTGGCGTTCGACGATCTGGATGCGGCAGAACCCGTGGTTCGAGGCCGAAGTCCTGCCCGAACTGCGCGAAGCGATTGGCCGCCATATCTAGGATTGCCCCCGCACCAGCCCGACAGCATGCGGGAGACATGGACCGCATGGACCACGGTCCTGAGCGAAAAAGCCCGAGCATACGCAGCATCAACTAAGGCGATAGAAATCGGCCACCCGGTCGAGCGCCATGCCGAGCACCAGCTTGCCGCTGCGCGCGGGCCAGGCCAGCGCCTTTTCCGCCGCCGGCACGCCTTCACCCCAACAGGCGACGCGCCAGAGGATATCNTTCANCCCCGGCCCTGCNGCCGCCATCGCACCATCGAAGCGCGCTTTCGCCGCAAGCTGCCGCTCGCTTGGCGTGAGCCCGTCCCCGCCGCTTCCTGCGCAATCGACCCGCACCGGATCCCACCGCATCGTGACCGACGGCGCCAGCTGCGCCTTTTCGTAATCCAGCCGCAACCGCTCGGCGGCATCGAACCGGCGGTCGGACAAATGTCCACGCGCATGCAGCCAGGACAGCGGGCTTTCCGCCAGATTGACCGTCACGCTGCGCCGTGCGGGCCGTGCCCCCCTGCCCCGGCGCGGGCCTTCCTCGGTAAGTTCACGTTCGACAAGCTTGCGGCGCATCGGCATTTCTCCTGCGGTGGGTGGGAGTTTGCCCTTGCTTCCATCTGGTTCCTGTAGGAAAGATGGAAAACCAATTTGGTTATTCCGGGGACCGTGCCGTGATCAACCGCATCCGCGATATCCGCCGCCAGAAGGGACTGACGCTGGCCGATCTGGCTGCTGCGTGCGAGCCGCCCACCACTCCGCAAACGGTGGGCCGGCTGGAAACGGGTATGCGCAATCTGTCGCTCAAATGGATGGAACGGATTGCCGCGGCGCTGGGGGTCGAACCCGAAATGCTGGTGCGCAGCGAAAGCGGCGATCACCCGCAAGTCGTTGCGACGCTCGAACAGGCGGGGCCGGAAGCGCGGGCCACCCCGCGCGACGCCATCCTCGCCACCGATCTCGGCGGGGGCGGATCGCTGATGGTGCTCGATATCGCATTCCCGCATGGCGAATACCGCCCCGGNGACCAGNTGTGGNTGCGCCGGATCGCGCCCGAGGAGGCTGCCCGCGCCATCAACCGCGACGTGCTGGTGCCCCGCAAGGGTGGGCGCTTCGCGTTCGGGCGGCTGATCGACCGACAGGGCAGCATGGTTGGGCTGTTGCCTCCCGGGCATGGCGAAAAGCAGCAGGTGGTCGACAATCCGGCGTGGATCGCGGTGGCGGAAATGCTGGTACGGCGGCTGTGACCGTGGCGAAAACCCGCCGGNTCCTGTCGCTGTCGACCCTGTTCCCCAACACGGCGCAGCCGCGCTTCGGGATCTTCGTGGCCAAGTCGCTCGAAGCGCTCCAGCGCGACACGCATTGGGACACGGCGGTCATCAACCCCATCGGCCTGCCGCCGCTGGCGCTGGGCCGCTATCGCGCGCTTTCGGAGGCCGCTCGCGACACGCAGGAATTCGGCATGACCGTGCATCGGCCGGTATTCCGCCTGCTCCCGAAAGTCGGCGGGCGGCTCAATCCGGGCCTGATCACCAGGGCGGTCCTGCCGCTCGCGCGCGAACTTCACGCGCAGCAGCCGTTCGATCTGGTCGATGCGCAGTTCTTCTATCCCGACGGTCCCGCCGCGATGGCCGTTGCGCGCGACCTGGGCCTGCCATTCTCGGTCAAGGCGCGCGGCGCGGACATCCATTACTGGGGCGCGCGCGCCTATGGCCGCGATGCCCTGCTGGAAACCGCCGACGCCGCCGCAGGCGTGCTGGCCGTGTGCGAGACGCTGGCCGACGACATGGCAGAGCTGGGAATGGCGCGCGACAAGATCACGGTGCATTACACCGGGCTCGACCGCGACCTGTTTCGCCCGATGGATCACGTGGGCCTGAAAAAGCGCCTCGGCGAAAGCTTCGGCATCCCGCTGGCCGCGTCGGACACGGTGCTGGTCACGGTGGGCGCGCTGATCGAACGCAAGGGGCAGGCCTTCGTGATCAAGGCGCTGGCCGATCTGCCGAATGCACGTTTGCTGCTGGTCGGTGCGGGGGCGGATGAAACCAGCCTGCGCGGACTGGCCAGGCAGGTGGGCGTGGCCGACCGCGTGCATTTCCTCGGCAGCCTCGAACCTGCGTTGCTCCCCCCCATCCTGAGCGCGGCCGATGCCATGGTGCTGCCGTCCGCCAGCGAAGGCCTCGCCAATGCCTGGATCGAGGCGCTGGCCTGCGGCACGCCGATCGTCATCACCGATGCGGGCGGCGCGCGCGAGGTGGTCACCTCACCCGCGGCGGGCGTCATCGTGGCGCGGACGTGCCGTGCGGTGCGCGAAGGGATCGAACAGGTGATGCGCAACCCGCGCCCGCCCCAGATGGTGGCAGCGACGGTGGAGCGGTTCAGCTGGACAGCGAACGCCGCCGCGCTCGCTGCCCATTACGACGCGGTCGCCTAGACCAAGCCGCGCGCCTTCTTCTCCTGTTCGTCGGCGACGCTTTCGGTCGGCACGAAACTGTCGCTGGTCACGCCCAGCCAGACCAGGATCGGCGCTGCCGAATAGACCGAGCTATAAGTACCCACGAAGAGGCCCAGCGTGATCGCGGCGACCATGCCGAACAGGCTGGCGGGGCCGAACAGCAGCAGCGGCAACAGCGCCACGAGCAGCGTGAGCGAGGTCATCACCGTCCGCGCCAGCGTTTCGTTGACCGACAGGTCGAGCAGCGCGGGAAGTTCCATCTTGCGGTATTTCTTCAAATTCTCGCGGATGCGGTCGTAGATGACGATCGTGTCGTTGAGCGAATAGCCGATGATGGCAAGGATCGCGGCGATGATCTGGAGGCTGAATTCCAGCTGGAACAGCGCGAACATGCCTAGCGTCAGGCTGACGTCGTGGAACAGCGCGAACAGCGCGCCCACACCGAACTGCCATTCGAACCGGATCCAGATGTAGAGCGCGATCGCCCCCATCGCGGCCAGCAATGCATAAAGCGCGGTCTGGCGGAATTCGCCCGAGACCTTGCCCGACACATTGTCGTTACCGTCCAGCCGGAAATCGTCATATTCGGCCTGCAGCGTGTCGACGATATCGTTGGCCGCCTGCTGCGCGGCTTCCTTGTCGGTGGAAACCTCGTCGGGCAGGCGCACGCGGATCGAGACCTGGTTGTCTTCGCCGAAGCGCTGCACCACCGGCGATCCGTAGCCGAGCGCTTCGACCTGATCGCGCAGCTCCACCACCGGCGCTTCTTCACTTTGCGTGAAGGTTGCGCGAACTTCGAGACCGCCGGCGAAATCGACGCCGTAATTGAGGCCCTTGGTCAGCACCAGCGCCCAGCTGACCGCAATCAGCAGCACGCTGATGGCGAAGAAGGGCACGCGCCACTTGAGGAAGCTGATATTGGTGTCGTCGGGGACGAGCTTGAGCAGTTTCATATCGTCGCCCTCCTTACAGTACGATGTCTTTGGGCTTGGCCTTGCGCAGCCAGCCGGCGACCCACATGCGGGTCAGGGTAACGGCGGTGAAGACGCTGGTGAACAGGCCGATGATCAGCACCACGGCAAAGCCGCGGATCGGACCCGAACCGAACAGGAACAGCAGCACACCGGCGATGAAGTTGGTGATGTTGGCGTCGTAGATCGCGCGGCTGGCTTCGTGATAGCCGTTCTCCACCGCGGCGATGACCCGGCGCCCGCGTTTGCGTTCCTCGCGGATGCGTTCGTTGATCAGCACGTTGGCGTCGACCGCCGCACCGATGGTCAGCACGAAGCCCGCGATGCCCGGCAGCGTCAGCGTGGTGTTGAGCGCGGCCATGATGCCCAGCAGCATCGCCACGTTGATCCCCAGCGCCGCGGTCGCATAGACGCCGAAACGGCCATAGCTGACGATCATCAGCGCGATGACGAGCAGCGAACCGACACCCAGCGCCAGCATGCCGCGCTTGATCGAATCGGCGCCCAGATCGGGCCCGACGGTGCGTTCCTCGATCACGGCGAGATCGACCGGCAGCGCACCCGAACGCAGCGAGATCGCCAGCTGGTTCGCGGTNTCGACCGAGAAGCTGCCCGAAATCTGCGCGGAGCCGCCGCGAATGGGTTCGTTGATATTGGGCGCGGACAGGACCTTGTCGTCGAGGATGATGGCGAAGGGCTTGCCGACATTGTCGGTGGTCAGCTTGGCGAAGCGGCGTCCGCCGTCGCTGTCGAACTGGATATTGACGACCGGTTCGTTGGTCTGCGGATCGAAGCTCTGCTGCGCCCCGGTCAGATTGTCGCCGCGGATACCGCCNAGCCGGCGGACCGCCAGCGANGTGCCNGCGAAATCGGAGGTATCGACATAGGGGAAGATTTCCGATCCCGGCGGGGCGAGNCCNTGNTGCACATCGCTGGGCAGCGCGTTCTGGTCGACGAGCTTGAATTCGAGCTTGGCGGTCTGGCCGAGCAGCGCCTTGAGCTGGTCGGGATCCTGCAGGCCGGGCACCTGCACCACGATCCGCGTATCGCCCTGGCGGATGATCGTCGGTTCGCGCGTGCCNAGTTCGTCGATCCGCTTGCGGACCACTTCGGTGGCGCTTTCCATCGCATCGCTGACAGCCTGGTCGGTGCCTTCCTGCGTGGGGGTGAGGACCATGCGGTTGCCGTCCTCGACCGCCATGTCCCATTCGCGCACCAGCCCGGTGCCGTTCATCGCGGGAAGCAGCAGTTCGCGGGCGCGGTCCACCTGGCCGGGATCGTCGAGCATGAAGCTGAGCCGGCCGTCGCGNGTGGAAACGTCGCCGATGCGGATNCNCGGATCGGCGCTGCGCATGGTGTTGCGCACGTTTTCTTCCATGTTCTCGAGCCGCTGCGCAGCGACCTGCGCGGCATCCGCTTCAAGCAGAATATGGCTCCCGCCGGCGAGATCGAGGCCGAGATTGACCATCGGCTGCGGCAGGGCATCGGGCCAGCGGATGCTGGTGGCCGACAGCAGCGAGGGCAGCGCGGCAAAGACGCACAGGCCGGCGATCAGCCATAGCCAGATCTTACGCCAGGTGGGGAAATCGAGCATGAAGTGGTGCGCCCCGTCCTAGTCGTTTGCGGCAGGCTTGTCGCGCGACGACAGCACTTCGCCGATCGTGTTGCGCACCGCCTTGACGGTCATGCCCTTGGTCAGTTCGACATGGACGTAGTGGTCCTCGACCTTGGTGATCTTGCCGACCAGTCCGCCGGCCGTAACCACTTCGTCGCCCTTGGCGAGACCCGCGACGCGTTCGCGGTGCTGCTTCTGCTGGCGCATCTGCGGGCGCAGGATGAGGAACCACAGGATCAGCAGCATGCCCAGCGGCAGGACCCAGCCCGTCCATGCGGGCGGCTCGGCTGCGACGCTACCGGCGGCGGCGAGAAGATCGATCATCGATGAAATACCTGTCGGAAATTGGCGTTGTGTCGAATTCGCAATTGGAGCGCGCGGGCGCCGTGTTCAAGCCGCCTGCACCACCCTTATTGCGAAAGTGCGGCGCGGTTAGCAGCAATGCGATGCCGGGGCAACGAATTGCCTGCGAACTGTGCTTGCCATGCACAAACACCCGCCCTATAGGGCCGCCTCCACTGGTTTCGGGATGTAGCGCAGCCTGGTAGCGCACCATACTGGGGGTGTGGGGGTCGCTGGTTCGAATCCAGTCATCCCGACCAGTGGACTTCCCTCATATCGCAGCAGCCATGACGATCCGCGCGTCCCCGCGCCGACAGTCACGCGCCGACGTTCGCGTTTTCCTACACGAACCATTCTGGTTATCCGATTCGGTCTCACCAACCGGAGACGCCCCATGCCGCTCATCGAATCGCTTATCGGCCCGCTTGCCTCGATCATCGACAAGGTGATCCCCGACAAGGACGCACGGGCCCGGGCGAAGCTCGAACTGCTTGCGCTCGAAGGCACGCAGGAGTTGAAGCAGATCGAGGCGCGCCTGTCCGCCATCGTCGCCGAAGCGCAAAGCAGTGACCCCTGGACCAGCCGTGCCCGCCCAAGCTTTCTTTACGTGATGTACGCGCTGATCCTGTTCAGCATGCCGATGGGCGTGATCGCCGCTTTCGATCCCCATCACTGCGCGCGCCATCGGCGAAGGCATGACCCGCTACCTCGCCGCGCTTCCCGAAGCGCTCTACGCGCTCTTCGGCACGGGGTACCTCGGCTACACCGCGGCGCGCCAATGGGGGAAGGTCAAGGGCGTGGATCAGTAGGTCTCACGGAGAGAGCGTTCTCAGCCCGCGTCGGCTTTCTGGCGCCAAGGCAGGCGCCCTTCGATTTCCGTCTCGAGACTGAAGCTCAGGAAGGTTCGGATCAAAACGATTCCCGCCAGGACGGCAACGCTTTCCAATGTCGGTTCGATGGCGACCGTGTTGATGATGTCGGCCGCGACAAGGAATTCGAGCCCCAGCAGGATGACCCGGCCGAGGCTGGATCGCAATTTCTGCACGGCCTCGTTGCGGTCGAACCCGCTGACCAGCCGGTAAATGAACAGGGCCAATGTGGCGAAGCCGCCGATCGTTATGATGGCGATCCCGGTCAACTCGATGATCCGGGTGGCGTGATTGGCGATTTCAATCGCGAGAGTGTCTAGCATGCGCGGGACCTCCTTTCCCCTGACACAAGACCCTCGAACGGCCTGCGCTGTTCCGAAAACCTCGCTCAATACGCGAAGCATCGCTACCCTTCCGCGGCCCGCCGATTGCCGCTAACCCCTTCCCATGACCGACACCGTTTTCGTTCTCAATGGCCCCAATCTCAACCTGCTCGGCACGCGCGAGCCGGAAATCTACGGCTCCGACACGCTCGCCGATATCGAGGCGATGCTGGGCGAGAAGGCGCGCGAACTCGGCCTCGAGATCGACTTTCGCCAGACCAATCACGAAGGCGTGCTGGTCGACTGGCTGCACGAGGCGCGCAGCACCGGAGCGAAGGCGGTGCTGCTCAACGCCGCGGCCTATACGCACACTTCGGTCGCGCTGCTCGATGCGATCAAGGCGATCGGGGTGCCGGTGATCGAAGTGCACCTGTCCGACCCCGCGACACGCGAGGGTTTCCGCCANCTTTCCTATGTCGGCATGGCCGCAGTNGACGAGGTGAAAGGCCTGGGAGCGCGCGGCTATGCCGTAGCGTTGGAGAAAGCCGCCGCGCTCTAATTTGCGCCCTCACCCCTTGCCCAAACGCCGCGCGGGTAGCATAGGCGGCGCAAACAATACGCAAGGGGTTCCATGGCCGATCGTAAAGGCAGCACCGGCAAGTCCGGTATGAATGTCGACACCGCTCTCGTTCGCGAGCTCGCCGAAATGCTGGGCGACACCGGACTGACCGAAATCGAAGTCGAAGATGGCGAACGCAAGATCCGCGTTGCGCGCGGCGGCGTGGCGATGGCTGCGGCACCGGCCGCGGCGCCCGCCCCTGCGGCAGCGCCCGCCCCGAGCGCCGCGGCGCCGACGCCCGAGACATCCGCTGCCGACATCGATACCGCCGGCGCGGTCAAGTCGCCGATGGTCGGCACGGTCTACCTCGCATCCGAACCCGGCGCGGCGAATTTCGTCAAGCCGGGGGACAGCGTGAGCGAAGGGCAGACGCTGCTGATCGTCGAGGCGATGAAGGTGATGAACCCGATCACCGCCGACAAGGCCGGGACGGTCAAGTCGATCCTGGTCGAGAACGCCCAGCCGGTCGAATTCGACCAGCCGCTCGTCGTCATCGGCTGAGCGCGCCCGTGAGTATCTCCCGCATCCTGATCGCCAATCGCGGCGAAATCGCGCTGCGCATCCACCGCGCCGCCCATGAAATGGGTATCGAGACGGTGGCGGTGCATTCCACCGCCGATGCCGATGCCATGCATGTGCGACTGGCCGACCACGCGGTCTGCATCGGCCCGCCCAGCGCGACCGACAGCTATCTCAACGTGGCCAACATCATTTCGGCCGCCGAAGTCAGCCATGCCGACGCGATCCATCCCGGCTACGGCTTCCTGTCCGAAAACGCCAAGTTCGCCGAGATCGTCGAAGCGCACGACATCGCCTGGATCGGGCCCAAGCCCGAACATATCCGCACGATGGGCGACAAGGTCGCCGCCAAGCGGACCGCGGGCGCGCTGGGCCTGCCGCTCGTTCCCGGGAGCGACGGCGCGGTCAGCGAGATCGGCGAAGCCCGCGCGATCGCCGCCGAAATCGGCTACCCCGTCATCATCAAGGCTGCCAGCGGCGGCGGCGGGCGCGGGATGAAGGTCTGCGAAAGCGAAGACCAGCTCGAAACGCTGATGCAGCAGGCTGGCAACGAGGCGAAAGCAGCCTTCGGCGATGCCACCGTCTATATCGAGAAATACCTCGGCAACCCGCGCCATATCGAGTTCCAGGTATTCGGCGATGGCAAGGGCAACGCCATCCACCTGGGCGAACGCGACTGTTCGCTCCAGCGGCGCCACCAGAAGGTGCTCGAGGAAGCCCCCTCCCCCGTGCTGGGCGAAGAAGACCGCATGCGGATGGGCGAGGTCTGCTCGAAGGCGATGCGCGACATGGGCTATCGCGGTGCCGGCACGATCGAATTCCTGTGGGAAAACGGNGAGTTCTATTTCATCGAAATGAACACCCGCCTGCAGGTCGAGCACCCGGTCACCGAAATGATNACCGGGATCGACTTGGTCCGCGAACAGATCCGTATCGCAGCGGGCAAGCCGCTGTCGGTCACGCAGGACGAAGTCGAGTTCAAGGGCCACGCGATCGAATGCCGGATCAACGCCGAAGACCCGTTCGATTTCACGCCCAGCCCCGGCAAGATCACCTATTACCACGCGGCCGGCGGGATGCATGTCCGGGTCGATAGCGGGCTGTACGCCGGCTATTCGATCCCNCCCTATTACGACAGCATGATCGCCAAGCTGATCGTCTACGGCCGCGACCGCGAACGCTGCATGATGCGGCTCAAGCGCGCGCTGGAAGAAATGGTGGTCGAAGGCGTGAAGACGAGCATTCCGCTGCACCAGGAACTGCTCCAGCAGGACGATGTGAAGAGCGGCAACTACTCGATCAAATGGCTTGAGGAATGGCTCAAGACGCGCGAGGCCTAACAGAAGTTCGGCCAGTTTCGGTATAATCGGCAGGTTCGCGACTGCTCGGTGGGTTCAGCGCCTAGGTTTCGTCGCTCATGGCCGCAAATCGTGCGACCAGCGCCCGTACCTCATCGTGATCGCACGGGGTGATCCGAAATCGCTTCCCGGCCACCGTGCGGATGTGCAGTTGCATCGCACCGAACCGCGATTCCGCACGGATGTGGCGAACTTCGTCCCAGCCCAGCGGATCTTTCCTGATGGAGGGGTGAAACCGCAATCCCTCGTCATCGGCCAGCACCGCGGTTTCATCGATCCAGCGACGGGCCATNTGACCGAGNTTGTAGGTGACCGCCGCGGCGAAGAGCACCAGCGGTATGCTGATGCCCTGCCAACGGAATTGGGCGAGATACGCAATCAGCTCGCTGCCCCGGGCCGAGGACGGTTCCACTTCGATTGCCGGGATCAGCGCGATCAGCGCCACGGAGATCGCGCCTACAGCCCCTGCCAGCATCACGATGGCCAGGTATCCGCCGGAGAACCGAACTCTGGTTGGTGGCACGCGGCGACGTCCGTCAGTTGAATTTGAAACCCGCCGCNTCGGCCTCGGCGATCACCTCGGCGCCNGTNTGGCGGGGGTGGTCGCCTTCGATGCGGCACCAGTCGGCGCGTTCGTCGACGAAAATTTCCTTCTCGATCGCATGTTTGGCAGCGGCATCGAACAGGCCCGCGGAGAANCTGCGGCCCCCCGTNGGCAGGAAGCGGAACCACAGATTGCTGCCGCAATGCGCGCAGAAAGCGCGTTCGGCCCATTCGCTCGAGCGGTAGATGGTGGCACTGTCCTCGCCCGAGATGCGGACGGATTCGCCGGTCTGCGCGCTGTAGAACGAACCCGCCCAGCGGCGGCACATGTCACACTGGCAGATCTCGATATGCTGCGCCGGATTGTCGAGCGCGATGGTGACCGCGCCGCACAGGCAATGGCCCTCGATCCGCGCGGCACCGCTCACAGCGGGACGCCGGGCTCGAGCTTGCTGGTGCGGATGGTGAGCGAGGTTTTCACGCTTTCGACATTGGGTGCCGGGGTCAGCTTGCTGGTCAGNAACTCCTGGAAGCTCTGCAGATCTTCGCTGACGATCTTGATGATGAAGTCGATTTCACCGTTGAGCATGTGGACTTCGCGCACTTCGGGCAGGTCGCGCATCGCCACTTCGAATTCGCGCAGCGCGTCTTCGGCCTGGCTCTTGAGGCTGACCATCGCGAAGACGGTGATCGAAAAGCCCAGCTTGGACGGATCGAGCTCGGCATGGTAGCCGCGGATCACGCCCTCTTCTTCCAGCGCGCGGACNCGCCGCAGGCATGGCGGGGCCGTCAACCCGACNCGGTGTGCCAGTTCGACATTGGTGATTCGTCCTTCGGACTGGAGTTCCCCCAGCAGCCGCCGGTCGATATCGTCGAGATTGGCCATACTCATTGCCCCTGCTACCCTTACGCCGCGATGTGGCATCGCGAAACTTCCACGAAATGTTAACAACGCGACACAGGCGTCTTGGCTAACATTATTAGTCTTGCCAGCAATTGTCCCGCTTTGCAACGCGCTGGCAACTTTCCGTTCATTGTAAGTTTTACAGCGGTAGAAACCCTGGCCTGCGATGGGGTAACTGTCGCAGTCCCTCGCCACCCCCGGAGAATCCATGCATTTCGACGATCGCCTTGCCACTGTGCTGCGCCACCGCGCCGCCGGCGAGCGCGCGGCGAAGACGCAGTTCCGGCAGTTGCTCGACCTGCTGGGTGAACGGCCGCAGGGTGGCGGCGACCCCGCGCTCAAGGCGGCGGCCTATCTCCGGCTGATCGCGTTGGCCGACATGATCCCGACTGCCGAACGCGCCGCGATCGTGGGCGAAAACGGCTGGCGGTTCCGCAATCCCGAACTGGTCCGCTGGTTCGGCGAGGCGCATCCCGCGATCGCCGCGGCGGCTTTGCAGCGCGCCGATCTCACNGGCGAGGAATGGGCCGGGATCATTCCCACGCTGCCGATNCGGACGCGCGGCTTCCTGCGGCATCGCCGCGACCTGCCGTCGGCTGCCGTGCGCGTGCTCGACCGGCTGGGTGTATCCGACCGCGCGCTGCCGATGCCGAAGACCGTGGCTGCGAAAGAGCCCGCAGCACTGCCCGCGAAAGCCGAGGGGCCCGCGGACACCGGCGCTGGCATGCATGGTCCCGCGCCCTTCACGCTGCGTACGGCGCAGGCGCAGTCGCCGGACCCCGCGCCACCCCCGACCGAAGCGGCCGAGCCCACCAGGCCCGTCGAACCCGAAGGGCCGCCGGTCGCCTCCGAACTTGCCGAGCCTGTCGGTCCTGTCGAACCCGTGTCTGCTCCTGCCGCGCAGGATCCCGAAAAGTCCGACGGTATCCGCGCGCTGGTCGAACGGATCGAAACCTTCCGCAAGGCCCGCGCGCCGCGCACCGCCCCGGGCGATGCGCCGACCCTGCCGATGGCCGAGCTCGAGCAGCCGGTTGCCCGCAAACCGATCGATTCCTTCAATTTCGGCACTAATTCCGAGGGCCGGATCGACTGGGCCGAACCCGCGATTGCCCCGCTGGTGGTCGGGATCGACCTGTCGCAGCGCCGCGCCCATGCGCCGCTGGGCGGCGATTTCGCCGCCGGTTTCGCCAATCGCCAGCCGCTGCGCGACATGCCGATCACGCTGCGCGGGGCCGAGGCGATCGAGGGAGACTGGATCGTCGATGCCGCGCCGCGCTTCACCCGCGGCGACGGGCGCTTCCATGGCTATGTCGGTCGCTTCCGCCGCGCGATTGCGGCGGTCGACGACCGCGCCCAGCGCGGTGCCGACCGACTGCGCCAGCTGCTCCACGAACTGCGCACGCCGGTCAATGCGATGCAGGGCTATGCTGAAGTCATCCAGCAGCAGGTGTTCGGCCCGACCCCGCATGAGTACCGCGCGCTGGCCGCCTCGATCGCGGGCGACTCGGCGCGCATCCTCGCGGGTTTCGACGAGCTCGACCGGCTGGCGCGGCTCGAGACCGGCGCGCTCGATCTCGAGGCGGGCGAAAGCGATTTCGCCGCCATCGTCCGTGCCCAGGTCGACCAGCTGCAGAGCGTCCTCAGCCCGCGCGTGTCCCGCTTCGAAGCAGAGCTTGCCGCCGATACCGCACCATTGGCGCTGGCCCGCGAGGAAGCCGAGATGCTCGGCTGGCGCGTGCTGGCAACAATGGCCGGCGCAACCGCTGCGGGCGAACATGTCGCGCTGGCGATGGTGCAGGATGGCGAACAGGTCGCGCTGCGGATCGCCTTGCCCGCCAAGCTGGCCAAGGCCGAGGATATCTTCTCTTCCGATGTCCGCGCAGGCGGCAGCACGCTGAGTTCGGGCATATTCGGCGCCGGTTTCTCGCTCCGCCTCGCCCGCGCCGAAACGCGCGCCGCGGGCGGCGAACTGGCGCGCGAGGGCGATGCGCTGGTCCTCAGCCTGCCGCTCTTGACCGCTGCCGAGCCGCTGCCTAGCCCTGTCGATGCGCCCGATCGCGCCGCCGGCTAGGACACGCCCACCATCGCACATGCCAACCTCCTCGACCCGCCCGTACCCTCGCAGCAGGTCCGGTTTGCCGAAGGGTTCGGCCAGCGATCGCTGCTGACGGTCGACACCGAGGAGGAATTCGACTGGAATGCCCCTTTCCGNGCCGATGGCTACGGGCTGAGCCACGTCCGCGCGATTTCGGGTTTCCAGGAATTCTGCGAGGGGATCGGCGTGGTGCCGGTCTATCTGGTCGATTGGCCCATCGCCACCGACCCGCTGGCGCGCGAGATCATCGGCGATGCAGTCCGCGCAGGCACGGCCGAGGTGGGCGTGCAATTGCACCCGTGGGTCAATCCGCCGCATACCGAACAGGTCAACGCGCATCACAGCTATGCCGGCAACCTTCCGGTCGAACTGGAAGAGGCCAAGTTCCGCAAGCTGCGCGATACGATCGAGGAAGGCTTCGGCACGCTTCCGCGGATCTACCGCGCGGGCCGCTACGGGCTGGGCCCGCAGACTGCCAAGTTGCTCAGCGAAACCGGGATCGCGATCGATAGCTCGGTGCGCGCGCGTTACGACTATTCGGCGACGCAGGGGCCCGANTATGCCCGCCACCCGGTCACGCCCTACTGGACCGATCCCGACCACAAGCTGATCGAACTTCCGCTGACCACGGTGTTCTGGGGCCTGCTGCGCCAGCAGGGCGGCCACGTTTTCCCGCTCACGACGAGGTTCCCCCGGCTCGGCGGGGCGCTGTCCCGCCTCGGCCTGCTCGAGCGGATCGGCCTGACCCCCGAAGGCGTGAGCATGGACGAAGCGCTGCGCGCGATCGACATCGCCATCGACGACCAGCTGCCTGTTCTGGTGCTGAGCTTCCACAGCCCGTCGCTCGCCGCGGGTCATACCCCCTATGTCCGCACCGAGGCCGACCTCGATGCGCTCTACGACTGGTTTCGCGGGGTCTATGCCTATCTCGACACGCGCGGNGTGCGACCGACCACGGTCGAAGAAATCATGGCATCGGTCGACGCCTAGCGCTTGCCAGCCCATCGCCGCGCGGCTAGGCGCGCTGTTCCGCACGACGTGGCTGGGGGCCTGTAGCTCAGTTGGTTAGAGCTGGCCGCTCATAACGGCTAGGTCGCGGGTTCGAGTCCTGCCGGGCCCACCAAGCTCGGCGTCTTGCGGGAAAACCGGTCGGGGAGTGGCGCAGCCTGGTAGCGCACTTGTTTTGGGTACAAGGGGTCGCTGGTTCGAATCCAGTCTCCCCGACCAGTTTTTCATCGCCAGACGGCCCGGTGGCCGCTTCGGCCGGCCGAAGCGGTCCGGCCCCGCGTGTGAGGAGCAAGGCCTGACACCCTCCGCACCATCGGCTGTCGATCCGCGGCTCATCTGGGCCATCGCGCTGCCCGCGATGGTGACCAATGTCGCCACGGCGCTGATCGGCGTGGGTGACATGTGGATCGTCGGGCAATTGGGCGATGCACCGACGCAGGGCGCGGTCGATATCGGTGCCAAGCTGTTCGCCGCTCTATTCACCGTCATGAACTTCCTCAAGACCGGCACCACCGGCCTCGTCGCGCAGGCGGGCACGCGCGTGGGCCAGCACGCGCAGGCGCAGGTGCTGGTCAAGGGCGTGGTGGTCGGCCTCGCGATCGCGGCGATGCTGCTGCTGGCCAAGCCGGTCCTGCTGCCGCTGATGCTCGATGCGCTGGGCGCCGAAGCGCGTGTCCGCACGGCAGCCGTCGTCTATGCGGACATCCGCTACTGGAGCGCGCCGGCAGTGCTGGTGAATTTCGCGCTGATCGGCTTCCTCGTCGGGCGGCGGCGGATGCGCGAAGTGCTGGCGATCGAAATCTTCTACAATCTGCTCAACATCGCGCTGGGCCTGTGGCTGGCGCTGGGGCTGGACTGGGGCATCGCCGGCATCGGCTGGTCGAGCTTCATTGCCGAGTTCGCCAAGCTGGCGGCGACCGGCGCGCTGATCTGGTATCTGGCGGGGAATGATCTGCGGGCCGCGCTCGCAGACCGCGCGAACATGTCCCTGCGCGCGCTCAGGCCGTTCCTGGCAATCAACCGCGACCTCTTCCTGCGAACGGTGGTGCTGATGGTGGCGATCGCGATGCTGACCCGGCTGGGGGCGGAACGCGGCGCGGTGACGCTGGCGGCCAACGGCATCGTCTACCAATTGTTCGTGCTCGCCGCACTGCTGCTCGACGGGTTCGAGAACGCCGCCCAGGTACTCAATGGCGAGCGGGCGGGCGATGGCGACCGCGCCGGGTTTACCGCGCTGGTCCGGGCGATCCTGTGGCGCTGTCTCGGCGTGGCAATCCTGCTGTCGGCGGCCTTCGCCTGGGCGGGCGGGATGGTCACCGACAGTTTCGCGGCGACGCCCGCAGTCGCGGCCGAAGCGCGCACGCTGTGGCCGTGGATCGTGGCGATCCCGCTGGTGGGATTTGCCGGGTTCGTGCTCGACGGGGTGTTCGTGGGTGCCAGCTGGACGCGCGCACTGCTGCTGTCGATGGCGGGCGCCGCGCTGGGCTATGGCGTCATGCTGTGGCTGACATGGCCGCTGGGCAATCACGGGCTGTGGGCCAGCTTCATCGGCTTCCTGGTGCTGCGCGCCGGATTGCAGCTGGCGCTGATGCCGCGGTTGCTGCGCCGCGAAATGGCCTAGACGCGAGCGCGGCGCATGTCGGGGCCCTGCCGATGCGGTCCCATGGCAAGCAGCATCCCCTCATCCTGCGACACGATGCGGTTCCGACCCGCCTGTTTCGCCCGATAGAGCGCCGCATCGGCGCGCGCGAACAGCCGGCCGTAACCTTCGTCGGGTTCCCACTGCGCGATGCCGAAACTGGCGGTCAGGCGGACACCGTCGGAAATGCCCTCGATCTGCATGTGTTCGAAGCGGGCCCGGATCCGCTCGGCGAGTTTGCGCGTCGGCCCGGCGGGGCAGTCCCACACGAACAGGCAGAATTCCTCGCCGCCGACCCGTCCGGCAATATCGGTCGACCGGATCGCCGAACGCAGCAAATCGCCGAAACCGGCAATCGCACTGTCACCGACCTGGTGCCCCCAGATATCGTTGACCCGCTTGAAGTGATCGATATCGGCTACGATCACGCTGATCGGGACATCCTCCTCCCGCGCGCGCTGCAGCATGGCGATCGCCTGCGTTTCGAAGGGGCCGCGAACTTTCAGACCCGTCAGCGTATCGCGCTCCGCATCGTCGCGCACCGCCTTGGTCTGATCGGTCAGCGCGGCCCCCAGCAGGATCAGGGCCATCAGGACCGCAGCCAGCGCGAGCCAGACGACCATCACGGCGTAGAACGGGGTTTCGCGGTATTCCACGGCGGTCATCTCGCCCTGGACCATGATCGCGACCAGCGGGCGGACGAAGAACTGGAAGCCGCCCATCGCGAGCAGGAAGAGGATCGCCTTGTCGAGCAGCTCACTGCCCGCCTTGCGGGCGATCGCCTGCGTTCCCAGCGCAAGGATCAGCCCATAGCTGGCGTTCGCGGCGTAGAGCCGCGCGTTGTAATCCGCCCCGAAGCTCGCCCCCACCATCATGACGAGGCCGAGCCCCGCGATAAACGCGTAGAGGCGGTGCGGGATCGGCTGGCCGTAGCGCGTGCCGATACCCCAGACCATGGCGATGGTGCCCAGGGAATAGAACAGGTGCATCGCCACGACCGCCGGGATGCCGTTGGGATCGGGCGTAAGGTGGAAGATGAAAAAACCGGCCGCGCTTGCGAAATAGCTTACAGATATGATCGCGATCCACCTGGCGTCGGGTTCGCGGCGCCACAATATCAGGAAGGCGATACCGAACACCATGTTGAGCATGGGGTTCGCCAACGCGAGAATATTCTCCGACATGCTACACCTCGACCCTTCACCCCGTGCTTAGGTGATAACAGTTAAAGGTGGTTAAAGAATACCGCTTTTACTGGTGGATACCGCGTATGACGCCAGCGATGACATGGACCGGCCGCGCCGGAAACTGCGGTCAGGCGTTGGCTTCGTGCCGCTTGTCGGCCAGTTCGGCAATGGATGTCACGACCCCGCGCTTCTTGCCCTCGCCGTCGCGCACGATGCAGTTGCGGCCATTTTCCTTGGCTGCATAGAGCGCGCCATCGGTGCGCGCGAACAGCTTGCCATAGCCTTCGCCCTCGCCGCGTCCGGCAACGCCGAAACTGGCGGTCAGGCGCTGGTCGCCGGGCAATCCTTCGATCTGCGCCTGCGCGAACTTGCGGCGAATGCGTTCGGCCAGCGAGACCGCGGCCTGTTCATCGCAGTTCCACGCGAGGATGCAGAATTCCTCGCCGCCGATGCGCCCGGCAATATCGGTTTCGCGAATGGTCCCGCGAACGATCTCGCCGAACTGGGCGATCGCCTTGTCGCCGGCCTGATGCCCCCAGACATCGTTGACCGCCTTGAAGTGGTCGATATCGGCAACCACCAGCGACACGGGCGCGCATTCCTGNTTNGCCCGCTCGAGCAGCGTGACCACGCCCTGTTCGAAGGCCCGGCGCGTGCGCAGCTTGGTCAGCCCGTCCAGATCGGCCTGTTCGCGTACGGCCTTGATCTGGTCGTAGAGGCAGGCGCCGACCAGGACCATCGCGCTCATCAGCGCGATCAGCGCAAGCGACAGATTGAGGACCGAGTAATAGACCGACTGCCGGTAGACGCTGGCCGGGATCGACTGTTCGATCAGCAGCGTCAGGACCGGGCGGATCATGAATTGTGCGGCCAGAACCGAGTGCGCGGCAATGATCAGCTTGTCGATCGCTTCGTGCCGCGGACCGCCCAGCAGCGACATCAGGCACACGAGATACATCGCGCCATAGCCGACATTGACGATGATCAGCCGCGAGGAAATATCCGGGCTGGTCAGCACCGCTACCGCCAGCGTGGCCGCCGACAGGCCGTAGATGACCAGCAGCACCCCGAGATAGGGCGGCTGTCCGGCGCGCTTGGTCAGCGCCCAGATCGCGGTCGCCGTGCTGAGCGAATAGAAGAACTGGGTGATGTGGAAGACGTAGGGGGAGCCCGTGTCGAACAGGTGGGTCGTCCCGAAACCGATCGCGAACAGCAGATAGGCCGACGCGAAGCCGAGCACGTAATTGCCCATCTTCCCGCGCCACCACATGATGAGGAAGACCGCGAAGAACACGATCGACATCGTCGGGGTGATCATGCCCATAATCTGTTCGCGCATGGACTGTCCCTACCCTTCCTGCCGGCATTTTAGGGGCGCCCTGTTAATAGAACGTATAAGGGAATACCCCAATCGGCGCTCCCATCGTGTTTCGCGGTTGAAAAGTCCAGCCGCCAATCGACCGGGGCTGCGCCAGTTGCCGCGGTCCGCCCGCACCCGCCCCATATGGCATTCCCCATGCTTGCCCCGTGGCGTCGGTGCGACTATCTGCGCGGCAAAGCTTGCGGGCCGCCCGTGCCCGTCATCCCAAACCGATCCGAAGGACCCCGCCCATGGCCGCCCAGTACGCATTCGTCATGAAGGACATGACCAAGACCTTCCCCGGCGCTTCCAAGCCGGTGCTCAGCAACATCAGCCTGCAGTTCTACCAGGGCGCGAAAATCGGCATCGTCGGCCCCAACGGGGCGGGCAAGTCGACGCTGATCAAGATCATGGCGGGGATCGACACCGATTTCACCGGCGAGGCATGGCCGGGCGAGAACATCACCGTCGGCTATCTCGAACAGGAGCCCGAACTCGACGAGAGCAAGACCGTGCTCGAAAACGTCAAGGACGGCGCACGCGAGATCGCCGACAAGGTCGATCGTTTCAACGCCATCAGCGCGGAAATGGGCGATCCGCAGGAGGACACCGATTTCGATGCCCTGATGGAAGAGATGGGCACGCTGCAGGAGCAGATCGACGCGGTCGACGGCTGGACGCTCGACAACCAGCTCGAAGTCGCGATGGAAGCGCTGCGCTGNCCGCCGGGCGACTGGGCGGTGACCGACCTTTCGGGCGGTGAAAAGCGCCGCGTGGCGCTGACCCGCCTGCTGATCCAGAAGCCGTCGATCCTGCTGCTCGACGAACCGACCAACCACCTCGACGCGGAGAGCGTCCAGTGGCTGGAAAACCACCTCAAGGAATATGCGGGCGCGGTGCTGATGATCACCCACGATCGCTACTTCCTCGACAATGTAGTGGAATGGATCCTCGAGCTCGATCGCGGGTCGTACTATCCCTACGAAGGCAATTACTCGACCTATCTCGAGAAGAAGGCCAAGCGCCTCGAGCAGGAAAGCCGCGAGGAAAGCGGGCGCTCCAAGGCGCTGTCGCGCGAACTCGAATGGATCCGGCAGACGCCCAGCGCGCGCCAGACCAAGTCGAAGGCGCGTATCCGCAAGTTCGAGGAACTGCAGGAAGGCCAGAAGGACCGCAAGCCGGGCAAGGCGCAGATCGTCATCCAGGTCCCCGAACGGCTCGGCGGCAAGGTGATCGAGGCCAAGAACATTTCCAAGGCCTACGGCGACAAGCTGCTCTTCGAAAACCTGTCCTTCATGCTGCCCCCGGGCGGCATCGTCGGCGTGATCGGCCCCAACGGCGCGGGCAAGTCGACGCTGTTCAAGATCCTCACCGGCAAGGAAGAACCCGACAGCGGCACGGTGGAAATCGGTTCGACCGTCCATCTCGGCTATGTCGACCAGAGCCGCGACCATCTCAATCCGAAGAACAACGTCTGGGAGGAAATCTCCGACGGGCTGGATTACATGAAGGTCAACGGCCACGACACCAGCACGCGCGCCTATGTCGGCGCATTCAACTTCAAGGGGGCCGACCAGCAGAAGAACGTCGGCAAGCTGTCGGGCGGTGAACGCAACCGCGTCCACATGGCCAAGATGCTCAAGGAGGGCGGCAACGTCCTGCTGCTCGACGAACCGACCAACGACCTCGACGTCGAAACGCTTGCCGCGCTCGAGGAAGCGATCGAGAACTTCGCCGGCTGTGCGGTGGTCATCAGCCATGACCGCTTCTTCCTCGACCGGCTGGCGACGCATATCCTCGCATTCGAGGGCGACAGCCATGTCGAATGGTTCGAAGGCAATTTCGAAGCCTATGAAGAAGACAAGCGCCGCCGCCTCGGCGACGCGGCGGATCGCCCCACGCGCCTGGCGTACAAGAAGCTGACCCGGTAACCACCGGCCCCGGCCATCCCGGGCTGCGGCGCGCAGGTGCTCCGCAGCCCGGTCGGACCTTTCGGCATCGCGCGCACGGCTGCGCGCCAGGTTTGCGCTGTCCCGTGGGCGCTCCGGGCCGACTGCGTTTGACTAGTGCAGGCCGAGTTGCGACAATCGCGGGCAAGGCGCCCTGCAATGGGCGCGTCCCCGCGCGGCGCATCGCCGCCGCCACACCAAATCTCGAAAAGGACAGTCATGACAACTCCCAACAACGGCGACACCGTATCGATCGACTACGTGCTGCGCAGAGGCGACGGCGAAGTCGTCGGCACGACCGAGGAAATGGGTCCGCAGGACATCGAACTGGGCAGCGGGCAGATCTTCCCGCAGATCGAACAGGCGCTGACCGGCATGGAAGTGGGCGATGAAGAAACCGTCGAAATCGCTTCGGACAGCGCTTTCGGGCCCCGCCGCGACGAACTGGTGATCGACATTCCGCGTGAAAACCTGCCGCCCGAGCCCGCCCCNCAGCCGGGCATGGCCATGCAGGCCCAGTCGCCCGACGGCCAGCCGCTGACGCTCTATATCGTCGAAGTCGGCGAACAGACGGTCAAGGCCGACGGCAATCATCCGCTGGCAGGCGAAGACATCAGCTTCGCGATCACGCTGCGTGACATCAAGCAGGCGGCCTGACAATGACTGGGCGGGCGGGCGGCACGTATCGCGGATCACCCGCGGCGTGACGACCGCCCGCCGCCTCATCGCACGCGGACGCGTCCAGGGCGTGTTCTACCGCGACTGGACGGTCGAGACCGCTGCCGCGCTGGGCCTCGCCGGCTGGGTCAGGAACCTGCCCGACGGCACCGTCGAAGCGCATGTCGAAGGGCCGCAGGCCGCGGTCGACCGGATGATCGCCGCCATGCATGACGGCCCGCCGCGCGCCGCACCCGACACTGTCGATGCAGAGCAGACAAGCGCGCAGGGATACGATCGCTTCGAACGGCGCTGACAGACGCCGCTAGGGTGAGATCCACTGGCCATCGCCGGCAGTCAGCACCGCGCGCCGGTGCCCGGTATGCGCCAGGCTGAACCAGTCCGCCTGCTCCACCTGGACCAGCAGCACGGCGAAGTTTTCGCGCGCAACCTGCACTTCGTCGTCGGTCGGCTCAACGCCTTCGAAGCGCTCCGGCAATCCCGAAGTGGGATGATCCGCCGCCACGCCCGGTCCCTCCCCGAGATAGCATCTCCGCGCGAAATTGTTGCTCTGCGCCCAGGCTGCATCGGCAACCAGCCCGGTCCGCTCGATGCGGCCGGTGCCGCGCAACCGCAACTGGATCTTCGCCTGCCTGTCATAGGCGAGCACCCCGATACGAGAATCGGTTTCGATGACCGCAACCTTGGGCGACCGGACATCGGTATGGAACCGNANCAACCAGCTGTCCGCATCGAATGCGCGCAGTACCATCACCCGCGCATCGGCATCGGCCGTCGCCACGACGGGGCTGTGCATCGCCGATCTGCGGTCGTTGGCCGCGGCCGAAAGACGTGCGGCGATATCGGTGCGGACTTCATCGAGCGTGTCGTACATGTCCATGGCAATGCCGGTATCGAACGATCGTGCCAAGTGTCAGTGCGTTCATGTTTCGCCAACTAAACATGAACAACAACCTGACCAACCGGTTCAGTTTCGCGTCAGGCCGTTGTGATACAAAGTGCGACATCGGTGCCGCAGGTGGTGGAGCGGCTTCAAACGCAAGCATGAGGACAAGCTCCATGAACCTGACCAAGCTGATGAAAGGCACGGCCCTGAGCGCGCTTGCCGCGGCGATGGCCATCACTGCCCTGCCCGCCCCGGCGGAAGCACAATCGCGCGAACGCGGCGAACGCGGCGAACGGGCCCAACGCGACCGCGGCGATCGGAGTGAAGCGCNTCAACAGCGTGCCGCACGCGAGCGCATGCGCCAAATGGATGCCCGCGAATTCCGCAACGTGCGCAGCGAACGGCGATCGGTTCAAGTCGATCGCGGCGACAACCGCGCCGACATCCGGCGTGCACGAACGGAAAGCCGGCGCGGGGAAGCGCAACGCGCAGAACGCGCCGCAGCCCAGCGCCGCCAGGCAGAGCGGCAGGAACGCAGCGAGCAGCGCCAGCGTGTGCAGCGCGACGCCGCACGTGATGCTCAGCGTGCGCAGCAACGGCGCGAGGCACGCCGCGATGCCAGTGCGCGTCAGAACGCCTATCGCAGCGAACGGCGCCGCGACGCGCGCGAGGATCGTCAGCTCAGGCAGGAGCGTTACCGTGCCGAACGCCGCCGGGATGCACGCCAGGAACGCCGGTACAGGCAGGATGTGCAGCGCAGCGCGCGCCAGGATGCCCGCCGCGCACGCTATTACGACGGCCGCCGCTGGCACAGCTACAATCGTTGGGACCAGCGCCGGTGGCGCGACAATCACCGCTACGACTGGCAGCGGTACCGTCTGGGCAACCGCAGCATCTTCCGGCTCGGCCGCTATTACGCACCTTATCGCGACTACCGCTATCGCCGGCTGAGCATCGGGGCACGCATCGGCAACCTGTTCTTCGGCAGCCGTTACTGGATCAACGATCCCGGTCGCTACCGTTTGCCCGCCGTCTACGGCCCCTATCGCTGGGTGCGCTATTACGACGACGTGTTGCTGGTCGATATCTACAGCGGCGAGGTCGTCGACGTCATCCACGACTTCTTCTGGTAAGCCATACCGCCAGCCAGCTTTCGAGACTGGGCTGGACGGTGACAGAGCCCCCGCCAAGCGATTGGCGGGGGCTTTTTCGTCCCTGGCCCAGGACAGAAAGCCGGTTTGTCAGACCCGGCCGAAGGGCAGCATGCGGAAGATCCCCCCGCTACGGTCGACGAAAGTGTGTTTGAGCGCGCCGAGGACATGCAGGACGATCAGCGCCAGAAAGACCGTCCCGCCCAGCGCATGGGCATCGAAGATGCGGCCCGCCAGGTCACCGTTCTCGCCCACCGGCAGCGGCGGAATGGTGAACAGGCCGAACATCTCGATATCGCGGCCGCTGAGCGAATTCGCCAGCCAGCCGCCCAGCGGCAAGCCGATCAGCAGGACGTAGAAAACGACATGGACCGTGCGCGCCAGTGCGGCTTCCCAGCCGCTGATCGTGGCTGGAAGCGGCGGTACCGGATGCGTAAACCGCCACAACAAGCGACCCAGGGTCAATACGAGGATCATGATCCCGACGGCCTTGTGATAACCGAACATCTCGATCTTCGCCGGCATGTCCAGCGCTTCGGCGCGTTCGGCGATCTGCCAGTTCGCGATCACGAGGACCGCGATAACCCAATGAAACACCATGGCCCCGGTCGAATAGCGGCGCGCATTCGTATCGCTCATCATTCCTGCTCCTGCTTTGACCCGGCCCGATCCTAGCGTGCACATGCCGTGCGACAAGCGCCTTACTTGAAGCCTCCGGCACGGTTGCTAACAGGAGTGCATGAGCAAGACTGCGAGTGTCCCCGATCAGGATGCCCTCAAGCGCGTCGGTGCGCGGGTGCGCCAGCGCCTCGAGAGCGATCCGCAAGCCTACAAGGTGCCGACCGACGCGGCCGAGATCTACGCCATCGGCGATTTCCTGTCCGGCGAGGAATGCCGTCGGCTGACGCATATGATCGATGCTGTCGCCCGGCCGAGCGAGCTGCACGAAACCGCCTATGTCGCCAAGTTCCGCACATCCTATTCGGGCAATTTCGACCCTCACGATCCCTTCATCAAAGCGATTTCGCGCCGCATCGACGATGTGCTGGGTCTGCCGGCCAATGTCGGCGAGAACATCCAGGGCCAGCGCTATCTGCCCGGGCAGGAATTCAAGCCGCACAACGACTGGTTCTATACCGACCAGGAATACTGGAAACTCGAACGCAAGCGCGGCGGGCAGCGCTGCTGGACCGCGATGGCCTTTCTCAACGAAGTGGAGGAAGGCGGGCACACGCATTTCGTCGAGATCGGCGCCTCGATCGAGCCCAAACCCGGCGTGCTGCTGGTGTGGAACAATGCCACCGTTGAAGGGGTGCCCAACGAATACACGCTGCATGCGGGCACCCCCGTGATCAGGGGGCAGAAATACGTGCTGACCAAGTGGTACCGCACGCGCAAGCACAGCTGACCCGGTCAGTTCGCCTTGCGCGAACGCGTAGGCACGCGGATAACTGCCTTCAGCCCTTCGGGTTCGAAACGCACGTCCACGCTGCCGCCGAGACCGCGAATGACCCCGTCGATCAGCCGCGTACCCGAACCGGTGCCCTTGATCTCGGGCTCATGCGCCAATGTGCCGGCACCTTTTTCGCGGCGTTCGATCCACTCGACCACCAGCATGTCGCGGCTGACCTGCCATTCGATATGGACCTTGCCGTCCTCATGCGAAAGCGAACCGTATTTAAGCGCATTGGTCGCCAGTTCGTGCATGGTCAGCCCGATCGGGGTGACATGTTGACGGGGTAACCGGGTCGGTTCACCGCCGAGTTCGATCCGGTCGGCATAGGCGTTGCGGTATGGCCGCATCACGGATTCGACCAGGGTCAGCAGATCGGTCTGATCGTGCTCGAGCGCCTCGCTCGACAGCGAGGCGCGGTGCGCACCGGCCAATGCCTCGATCCGCCGCTCGACTTTCCCGGCGAGCTCGGCGACATCGCTCGAACCGCGCGCGGACAGGCGGACGATCGCGGTCAGCACGGCGAACAGATTGTCGGTGCGATGCCGCAGTTCCTTGGCCACCCGCTCGCCTTCGACGATCGTCTCGCGCGCGGCGAGCAGCTCGGTGATGTCCCATTGCGACCCGAAGANATAGGCGAGTTCGCCCTGTTCGTCGTAGATCGGCCCGACATGCACCGCGTTCCAGAAGGCCGTGCCATCCTTGCGGTAATTGAGGACGTCGACGACGGTATATTCCGCCGTGCGCATCGCGTCGCCCAGCCGCTTCGTCGCCGACTGCCTGGTCGCGGGCCCCTGCAGGAAGCGGCAGTTGCGGCCGATGACCTCGTCGCGGGCATAGCCGGTCAGGTCGAGAAAGGCCTGATTGCAATACACGATCGGGCAGTCGTCCTGGTGCGGATCGGCGATGCACAGCGCCATCCGCGTCTGTTCGGTGGTCTGGAGGAATAGCTGCGACGAGCCGATCTTGAGATCGGCAAGCTGGCCGACGATCTGCGCGTTATGCGCAGCCTCGTCGATGGCATCATCCAGGGGGCCGGCGCCCTTATTTTCGGTGTCCTCTGAGTCCATGGCCCGCCCCATGGTGTGTCCCCTGTCGTATGAAACGCCTGCTGTCGCGCAAAGACTGTCGCCAACCGCGCACGATGGCAAGTCCGAAGAGGGACTTAGACGAAGCGGACGCCCGGCGGCCTTGCCGCCCGCTCGCTTTTATTGACGCGCGAGCGCCTCGGCGATCAGCTGCCGGGTGTTGGCGACGCCGTACAGCGCGATGAAGCTGCCCATGCGCGGGCCCTGGTCGCTGCCGAGCAGCGTCTGGTAGAGCGCCTTGAACCAGTCGCGCAGCGAGGCGAAACCGTATTCCTCGCGCTTGCCGATTTCGTAAACCTGCGTCTGCAGGTCTTCAGCACTGGTGTCCTCGGGGGCTTGCGCCAGATAGCTGTCGAGCGCTCGCAGCGCCTCGGCCTCGTTCGCGCTGGGGGCACGCTTGTCCAGCGTGGGGACGATGTAGTCCCGCGTATAGGTCACCGCCGTGGCGATGAGCACTTCGAGCTCGGGCGTGATCCGGCCATCGCCGATATAGCTGGCGAGGTAATCGCGCAGCGCATCTTCGCTCGCTTCGGCACCCAGCACGCTGGCGAGGTTGAGCAGCAAGCCGTAAGTCACCGGCAGGCTGTCACCCGCGCCCGGAGCTTCCGCCGCTTCGAAACCGCCATTGGCGCGCGCGAGGTGCCACACCGGATTGCCGAGCTGCTTGTCGAGCTCCTGCTCGGCCAGCCGCTCGCGGAACTGCCAGTAATCGTCCACCGCACGCGGGATCACGCCGACGTGCAGCTGCTTGGCGCTCTTGGGATTGGGGAAGATGTAGAAGCCGAGGCTCTCCTCCGACCCATAGGTCAGCCATTCGTCGATGGTCAGCCCGTTGCCCTTGGACTTGGAAATCTTCTCGCCGTTCTCGTCGAGGAACAGCTCGTAGATCAATCCTTCGGGCTTGCGCCCGCCCAGCACCTGCACGATCTTGCCCGACTGCACACCGCTGTCGGTCAGATCCTTGCCGTACATCTCGTAATCGACCCCCAGCGCATACCAGCGCATTGCCCAGTCGACCTTCCACTGCAGCTTGCTCATGCCGCTCAGCGCGCTCTGCTCGACGACGGTCCCGTCCTCGTCGGTGAAGCGGATCGTGCCCGCCTCGGCATCGACCACCTCGACCGGCACCTGCAGCACGCGTCCGGTCTGCGGGCTGACCGGCAGCACCGGCGAATAGGTCTGGCGGCGTTCCTCGCGCAGCGTCGGCAACATGATGTCGAGGATCTGCCGGTTCTTGCGCAGCACCTGCCGCAGAGCTTCGTCGAAGGCACCCGAATTGTAGCGATCGCTGGCCGAGACGAACTCGTACTGGAAGCCGAAGCGGTCGAGGAATTCGCGCAGCATCGCATTGTTATGCGCCGCGAAGCTGGCGTGGTCGCTGCCGAAGGGATTGGGCACCCGGCTCAGTGGCAGGTGGAGATTATCCTGCAACAGCTGCTGGTTGGGCACGTTGTCGGGCACCTTGCGCAGCCCGTCCATATCGTCGGAGAACGCGACCAGCCGCGTCTTGCCGTCTTCGGGCTTGGCGCCGATCAGCGCTTCGAAGGCGCGGCGCACCAGCGTGGTGCGCAGAACTTCCTGGAACGTGCCGATATGCGGCAACCCGCTGGGGCCGTAACCGGTTTCGAACAGGACCGGCGAGCCGTCGGCGGTCTTGGCGCCGTCGGGATAGCGTTTGAGCAGGCGCTGCGCCTCTTGGAACGGCCAGGCCTTGGACACGCGTGCGGCGGCGATCAGATCGTTCATGCTCATGCGCCCGCCTCTCGCCAAATTGCCGCAACGACGCAAGCCGCAAATTGCGCGGCGGGAATGGTCCATATCCGTTCGATGTTTCGCGCATGGCGGGCCGCGAGCGCCCGATTTGCAAGCCGATGCTGCCCCATGGTGGAGCGAGTTCCAGTCGAAAACGATGCCGGGAAAGCGGACCATTGCCCTGCGGCCACAAGGCGCCGCAGGTCACTCAGACATCGGAGTTGAAAATGGCAGACTATCCTGGTTTCGACGAAGAAAAGGTCCAGCATGCGCTCGACGCGGCCCAACGGCACAATGACGCTGTCGGACTGCAGAAATTGGACGGCGGGCCCAACATCCTGGCCGGCGGAGAATTCGCGGTACAGGCGCAGTGCATCAGCGTCACGGTGAAGAACAACAAGGTCTGCCTCAACCTGCCGCTGGGCATCGGTTCGGTCTGCCTGCCGATCCCCGTTTCGATCCCCGACGGCACGGCCGCCGAAGCCTGTCTCAGCATCTGCACCACATGGGGCATACCCACCGGGGTCAAGGTGACGGTCTCGGTTGCCGGGCACACCATCGTGACGAAATCCTTCGGCAAATGCTGATCACCTGACCGCAGCACCGGACACCCGGTGCCGGCGTCCGGAATTCCCTCTCTGGCCGGACGGGTAGGGGCGCTTTCCCCGCGAGCGCCCCTATTGCCGCAGCCCCCTCCCCGATCGATCGGCGCGGCCCGCAAGCCAGCCCTCTCGGCATGACGGCTGCGCGCTCTGTTTACTTTTCGTTCCTGTCCCATCATGGTCGCGCGGTGAGCCAGCCCCTGCCCCTCCCCGCCCTGCACGCCAGCCACGCAGGCACCTGGCTGCGCGATGCCAATGGCGCCACGCGGGGCTGTTCGAAGGGCGAAGCCGTGATGGCCGCCGCCGATACGCCGCAGCTACTGATGAACGCGCCGCTGGTGGCCAGCCGTCTGGGCTATCCCGACCTCTCGGGGCTCGATCTGCTCGAACTGTTCGCCTTCGTCTATCCTGCACGTTTCTGCGTGCCCACGCCCAAGGGCCTGGCGCATGCGCTGGGCCTCGAAGAACCGGCGGACGACGCGGCTGTGCCGCTACTGCTGCAACGCGCCGCGGGCGCTCTGGTCGCGACCTGCGAAAGCGACGACTGGGCCGAACGCGAAGGCGCGTGGTCGACGCTGCAGTCGCTTGCGCGGTTGCGATGGCCCTGGGCGGGCGTGCTCGCGCCGCATGTCCGCCGGCCCGAGCGGGCCGAGAAGTGGCTGTTCACGCGGCTCCCCGAATGGGAGGAAACCGCCGAACGGCCGCAGCCGGCGCAAGTGCTCATCGACGAACCCGAAATCGAGGCCCAGCTCGAGCGGTTGACCGGCGAAGGCGCCGAACGGCGTGAAGGCCAGCGGCTGTTCTCGCGCGATGCAGGGCATGTCTTCGGGCCGCGCGACCGGCAGAAGCGGCCGCATGTTCTGCTGGCGCAGGCCGGCACCGGCATCGGCAAGACGCTCGGCTACCTCGCCCCCGCCTCGCTCTGGGCCGAACGGTCGGGCGGGACCGTGTGGGTATCGACCTATACCAAGAACCTGCAGCGCCAGCTGCGCCGCGAAAGCCGCAGCGCGTGGCCTGCCGCACGCGCCGATGGTTCGCCTCCCGTGGTGGTGCGCAAGGGGCGCGAGAACTACCTCTGCCTGCTCAATCTGGAAGACGCCTTGCAGGGCGGGTTCGCGGGTCGCCCCGCAATCCTTGCGCATCTGGTCGCGCGCTGGGCCGCCTATTCGCAGGATGGCGACATGATCGGCGGCGACCTGCCCGGTTGGCTGGGCACGCTGTTCCGCAAGCGCGGGATTGCCGCGCTCACCGACCAGCGCGGCGAATGCGTCTATGCCGGCTGCCCCCATTACCGCAAATGCTTCATCGAACGCAGCGCCCGCAATGCGGCGCAGGCCGATCTGGTGATCGCCAATCACGCGCTGGTGATGGTCAACGCCGCACGCGGCCGCGATCCTGCCAGCCGCCCGACGCGGATCGTGTTCGACGAAGGACACCACGTGTTCGACGCCGCCGACAGTACCTTTTCCGCTGCGCTGACCGGGCAGGAAGCGATCGAGCTGCGGCGCTGGATTGTCGGCCCCGAAAAGAACAGCCGCGGACGCCGGCGCGGGCTTGCGGCCCGGCTGGCGGATGTCGCCAGTTACGACGATGCGGGCGGCGAAGCGGTCGAAGATGCGGTCGTTGCCGCGCAGGCGCTACCCTCGGACGGCTGGCTTGGCCGNCTCGCCGAGAACGCCCCGCTGGGCCCGCTCGAACATTTGCTGGCGGCAGTGCGCGCGACCACTTTCGCACGCGACGAAAGCGGTCTGGAAATGGGCTATGGCATCGAGACCGAAACCGCCCAGCTACCCGGCGAGCTGGTCGAGGCGGCAGGCACTGCGGCGCAGGCGCTGGCAACAATCCGCACGCCGCTGCTCAAGCTTGCCGGACGGCTCGAAGCGATCGTCGAGGACGCGCCTGACTGGCTCGACGGGCAAGGCCGTGCGCGGATCGAAGGCGCGCGCCACTCGCTCGCTTGGCGGATCGACCTGATCGCAGCTTGGGAAGCGCTGCTGTCGCGGCTCGGCGGGCCGGCCGATCCCGAATTCATCGACTGGCTGCAGGTCGACCGTAACGATTCGCGCGAATTCGATGTCGGGATCTATCGCCACTGGCTCGATCCGATGAAGCCATTCGCCAAGGTCGTGCTCGAACCGGCGCACGGGGTCATGCTGACCAGCGCCACGCTGACCGACCGCGACGAGACCGGGCCCGACTGGCCGCATGCCATTACCAAGAGCGGCGCGCCGCATCTGGAACTGGCACCGAAGACCGCGGAAGCGCAAAGCCCCTTCGATTACGCGGGCCGTGCAGAAGTGCTGATCGTCACCGATATCCGCAAGGGCGATATCCCCGCGCTGGCGGGTGCCTATGCGCGGCTGATCGAGGCGAGCGATGGCGGCGTGCTGGGGCTGTTTACCGCGATCCGGCGGATGCGCGCGGTTTATGGCCGGATCGCCGACCGCCTCGCGCGCGCCGGCCTGCCGCTCTATGCGCAGCATGTCGATCCGATCGATACGGGCACGCTGACCGATATCTTCCGCGACGATCCGCGCGCCAGCCTGCTGGGCACCGATGCGCTGCGCGACGGGGTCGACGTGCCCGGCCGGAGCCTGCGCTGCGTGGTGATGGAAAGCGTGCCGTGGCCGCGCCCGACCATCCTCCACCGCGCGCGCCGCGCCGCCGCGGCGGAACAGGAAGGCGGCGCCAAGCGCTATGACGACCGCATCATCCGCGCGCGACTGGCGCAGGCCTTCGGGCGCCTTATCCGCACGCGCGAGGATGCCGGCCATTTCGTCGTGCTTTCGCCCGCTTTTCCCAGCCGGCTGCTGTCCGCCTTTCCCGAAGGCACCCCCGTCACGCGGCTGACGCTCGAAGAGGCTTTACAGCGCGTGGCCAACGGTGTTGTTAGCGCCGACCTTTCGACAGCGGAGACCCTGCCCCAGTGATGACGCACGCATGAAGATCCTCGGCCTGCTGCGTCATGCCAAGTCCGACTGGGGGCAGAGCGACAAGCGCGATTTCGATCGCGGGCTCAACGATCGCGGCCGGCGCGGAGCGCAGGTGATCGGCGACCACATTCGCGCGCATGGCGTCAAATGGGATCACCTGCTCGCCAGCCCGGCGCAAAGGGTCAGGGCCACGCTGGCCGAAGCGCTGCCCGACATGGCCCCCGAGTGGGACGAACGGCTCTATCTCGCGGGAACCGATACGATCATGGAAATCATCCGCGAAAAAGGCGGTGATGGCGATGCGCTGCTGCTGTCGGGCCACAATCCCGGCCTTGGCGACATGCTGTTCGAACTGGTCGCGCCCAAGCAGGAAAACGCGCTGTACGACGAGGCCAAGGTCAANTTCCCCACCGCTGCCTATGCGGTGTTCGAGCTCGATATCGACGACTGGAGCGAATTGCGCACCGGCTGCGGCGTACTCGCCCACTTCGCCCGCCCCCGCGATCTCGATGCGGAACTGGGGCCGGAGTACTGAGGCGACTTGCCCGGCCGGGAACGGCCTCGAGGGATCAGATCAGGCCGGCGTCCTTTAGCTGCGCAGCGCGCCCGCGAGCCACGGGCACCCTGAGGCCGGTTGCCAGCACGATCTTGGTGTCCCTGCCGCTCTTTTCGCTCCCCGCGATAGCCGATTGCGCCACCCACCAGCTGCGATGGACGCGCAACCCCGCTCCCGGCGGAACCAGTTCGGCGGCCTCCGACAGCGACATCAAGACCATTTCGCTGCGCCCGTCGCCGATCACCTTCACATAGTGATCCTCCGCCGTCATCGCGATGATGCGCGGGAAACCCTTGGGCAAGCGGCAGTGCATGGCAGTCTCGGTCAAAGCGGATGCACCTTCGCCCGGCGCGTCACCGCGCGGCGCCGACATCTCGCCTCCCGTTCGCCTTTCGCTGCGGCGATAGGCAAGGAAGAACAGCACAAAAAAGGCGACAGCGATGAGCATCGACATCGGCCAGGCAAACGCAAAGGCGGGGCCGAACGCACCGCTGGTCCCGCCCGTCAGCCANAGNATGGCCCAGGTGATGACGACCGATCCCACGGGAATGGCAAAGGCATAGCCCCACAGTTCGTCCAAGCCGAGCATGCGCGCCGATGCGGCACCGATCAACGCCAGCCCGCGCATGACCGCCCAGCCGGCCAGGCATCCGCCGATACCGAAAGCCATCTGCATGCCGAGCGATGCCTCTGACGCAGGCGGGAATCCGATCAGGGCGAGGAAGACACCGCCAAGCGCCACGATGCCGACTTCGGCGAGCATGCGCTCGCGCNAACCGGGGCCGCGATTCGGCCGGCCGGACTGTTCCGGGAGAAGCTGGTCCGTCACCGCCGAATGTCTTCCCGGACAGTTCGCGCGGCAGCGGCGACCATCCACGTGTTTGCCTGACCGTTCACGTAGTTCCTCTTTGTTTTGCTGCGGCTCCGATCAATCCGGAAGTTCCTTTGAACGAAAAACCGAACCGACGGAACATCACCATGCCCAGAACCGCAAGCCGCAACAGGCCGAACAAAACCACGGCGGGCGCGGCAAAGCCGCCCTCGATCCTGTCGACCGCTGCGATCACAATCGCGGCGACCGTGGTCATGACCGGAATATCGATGGTATTCGGCGGGTTCGGATCGCAGGATGCCATGCAGACATCGCGCGGGATCAGCTTGCCGATCGTCGTCCATCTGGCGACGGTGCTGTCCGCGCTGTTGCTGGGACCCGTCGTCCTGCTGCGCCGCAAGGGCGATCGCTGGCACCGCCGGCTCGGCCGGGTCTGGGTCCTGTTGATGGTCGTGACCGCGCTGGCATCGGCCTTCATCCGGTCGCCGGGGGCGGGTCTCTTCGGGACCGGCTTCAGCGCGCTCCACCTGTTCACCGTGTGGACGCTCATCTGCGCGCCGGTCGGTGTCTGGCTGGCATGGAAGAAGCGTATTGCAGCGCACCAGGGCGTGATGACCGGGCTCTATATCGGGCTGGTCCTCGCCGGATCCTTCACGCTGATACCGGGCCGCCTGGTGGGGAGTATGGTGTTCGGGTGACAACCGGCCGGAGCCGGTGCGGATCAGCTGATCAATCCGGCCACGGCAGACCGGCAGCTACCGCAGAACCCGCGGCCCCGGCCCGGCTTCGGCCGCCATGTCATCGGGATTGTAGAGCTTGCAGGTCTTCAGGCTGAGGCAGCCGCAGCCGATGCAGCCATCGAGATTGTCGCGCAGCCCCTGCAATTGCTCGATCCGGCGGTCGAGGCTTTCGCGGATCGCCTCGCTGATCTTCCACCAGTCGAAGCTCGAGGGGGTGCGGCCCTGCGGCAGGCTGCGCAGATGTTCGCCGATATCCTCGAGCGACAGGCCGAGTTTCTGGACGATGAGGATAAAACTCAGGCGCCGGATATCGCTGCGCAGGAACCGCCGCTGGTTGCCCGCGGTGCGGATAGAATGGATCAGCCCCTTGTCCTCGTAGAAACGGATCGCCGAGGCGGAAAGGCCGGTGCGGCGCGCAAGATCGCCGATGCTGAGCTGGTCGTTCGCATTCATCGATCAGGCTGATAGATTATTTCGAGCTTGACCTCAAGTGAAGTTGAAGTTGCATAGGGCTGTGCATCGCAATCGGCGGGCGGCCATCTGGCCCCGCCTCACAGGAGATGCATGNTGACGACAGGACGNCTCGAACACGCCAATATCTCGGTGACCGACCCCGAACGCAGCGCCGCGCTGCTCAGGGACTTGCTGGGCTGGGAGGAGCGCTGGCGCGGTCCGTCGCAGAAATATGGGCGTTCGGTCCATGTCGGGGGGCGGCACGATTACATCGCGCTCTACACCGGCGAGCATGTGCGCGGGGGTTATGCCAAGGGCCAGCCGCTCAACCACCTGGCTTTTACCGTGGACGATCTCGATGCCGCCGAGGCCGCGGTGACTGCGCACGGCCTCGAACCCTTCGGGCATGACGATTACGAACCCGGGCGGCGGTTCTACTTCTTCGACTGGGACGGGATCGAATTCGAGGTGGTCAGCTATGAATGAGCCGATGCACCGCGCGTCGCTGTTCGCGCCATCCCCGCGCCGGCCGGTGCGCCCTGGAACCCGGCCATCGCCCCGAGGGGAACCTCTTCGAACCGGCCGAGCCAGCGGCGCGCCATCTTCGCCAGCGGCACCGGGTTGAGATAGTGCCGCTTGCAGCGCCCGTCGCGTTCGGAAGCGACCAGTTCGGCCGCTTCGAGCACGGCGAGGTGCTTGGCCACCGCCTGGCGGGTCATCGGCAGGTCTTCGCTGAGATTCGCCAGCGTCAGGCCGCCCTCCTCGCTCAACCGGTCGAGCAAGTGCCGCCGTGTCGGATCGGCCAGCGCTGCAAATGTGTCGGTCATGCGAACATGGTTACGAAGATCTTGCCGAGTCGCTCAAGCGCGCGGCGTCCGCGTGGGCCGGTTTGTCCACGGTCGGGCCTCAACCGGGCAGCGTACCCGTCTGCCGCTGCGCCTCGGCCAACGCGATCGCGGCGCTCGTCGCGACATTGAGCGAGCGGACCGCGGGACGCATCGGCAAGCGCACCTGCGCATGGCTGGCTTCCACGACGGTATCCGGAACGCCTGCGCTTTCCTTGCCGAACAGCAGCACATCGTCGGCGCGAAAGGCGAAGTCGTAGGCCGAGTGTGTCGTCTTGGTCGTGAACAGCACGAGGCGGCTGTCGCCCAGGCTGGCTCGAAACACCGCGAACCCCGCATGACGCGTGACCGCGACATGGTCGATATAGTCCATCGCCGCCCGCCGCACCCGGCGATCGTCCCACGCGAAGCCCAGGGGCTCGATCAGGTCCACCGCCGCGCCCATGCATGCGCCCAGCCGCAGCACGGCGCCGACGTTTCCGGCGATCTCGGGCTCGAACATCGCAATCCGCATCTCAGAGCAGCCTGGCTGTCGCTGGTGCGCCGCCCGCCCATGGCTGATCGGTCCGGTCGAGGACGAGNGGCCCCTCCCATGGACGGCACAGCGCNTGGGCGGTTTCGGCGGAACCCTGCGTCCACCGGCCGTGGTCTTCCCGCGCCAGCAACACCGGCATGCGCGCGTGGCAATCGGCAGCGACCCCGCAGGCCTCGGTCATCACCATTGCATAGCAGCGCCCCCATTCCGCCGATTCGCGCCACACCCCGGCGATAGCGAACACCTCGGCATCGGGGCGGCTCAGCCAGCTTCGCGTCTTGCTTCCTTTCGCGCCTTCCGCCTCGGCCCAGGCAGTGACCGGGATCAGGCACCGGCGCGATTCGAAACTGGCGCGCCAGAAGGGGCTACCCAGCTTGTCGGTGCGCGCATTGTTGACCGGCTTGGGCTTGAGCGGCTGTCCCTTGCTGCCCTTGAGCACCAGCGGGAAACCCCAGCTCATCTGCGTGAGCCGGCCTTCCGCCACCACGGCGCCGGGATAGCCGGGGAACACTTCGGCACCGAAATTCGCGCCTGCCAGGTCGTCGATCGCATCGAACCACTTGGCGACCTCGTCCTTGTTCTTGGTCATGCGGTACAGATTGCACATCAGGCGTTGCCCACGACGAAGCAGGCCGCCGCGACCAGCGCCCCGGCCCAGCGGTTGGCGCGGAACCGGGCAAGCGGATTGCCGGCATCCTCGGCATCGAGCGTGGCGACCTGCCAGGTCAGATGTGCGGCAGCAGGCAACAGCGCCAAGAGCGCTACCCAATCCGCGCGATAGAGCCAGAAGGCCAGCGCCCACAGCGTGACCGCACCGGCATAGAACAGCGCCACCCCGCCCTGCACATGCCCGCCGAGACGCAGCGCGCTCGACCGAATGCCGACCAGCGCGTCGTCCTCGCGGTCCTGCAACGCATAGATCGTGTCATAGCCGATCACCCACAGCGCTGCGCCTGCATACATCGCGGCGAGCGCGTCCCAATTGTCGGCGCGCAGCTGCGTCCATCCGACCAAGAGCCCCCATGTGAAAACCAGTCCGAGCCAGGCTTGGGGCCACCAGGTGATCCGCTTCATGAACGGGTAGGCCGCGACCAGCGCGAGGCTGCCCAGTGCCACCCCCTGCGCCAGCGGGCGCAGTTGCAACAGCACCAGCAGCCCGGCTGCGCACAACGCCAGCAGCCATGCCCATGCGAGCTTCTTCGAGATACGCCCGCTGGCGACCGGGCGCGAAGCGGTGCGGGCGACTTTCCGGTCGAGCTCGGCATCGACGATATCGTTGTAGACGCAGCCCGCACCGCGCATCGCGATAGCCCCCAGCAGCAGCCACGCGAGCAGCCCCAGCTGCCAGCCCGCGCCGGTCAGCCACACGCCCCAGACGCAGGGCCAGAACAACAGCCACCAGCCGATCGGCCGGTCGAACCGCGCGAGCTGCGCCAGGTCGCGCGGCAGTTGCGGGAGGCGCGCAACCAGCCCGCGGTGTTCGCTGTCGGGGACGACGGTTTCATTCATCGCGCCGGCCCTATCAATCTCGCCATCGCAGCGAAAGCGGGGATCGCCGTGGACCTTCTTTAGGAAAGCACCCCGATCCCGGCTTTCGCCCGTATGGCGGATGTGATTAGAGGGGCCATGCCCGCTACCCCCGCCTGGCCGCCCAAGAGCGCTCCGCGTCTGTTCGTCGAGCAGGAACTGTCGGCCGATACGCCGGTCACGGTCGAGGGCAATCAGGCGCATTACCTGTCGAAGGTCATGCGCGTCGCCCCCGGCGATGCGGTGATCCTGTGCGACGACATGACGGGTGAATGGGCCGCCGAAGTGATCGAAGCAGGCAAGCGCCGCATCGTGCTGCAGCCGCGCGACCACCAGCGGCCGCGCGAAGCGGTGCCCGATTTCTGGCTGTGCCCGGCCTTGCTCAAGAAGGACCGCTTCGACCTCGTGCTCGAGAAAGCGACCGAACTGGGCGCGGCGCGGATTGCGCCGGTGCTTACGCGGCGCTGCGTCGCCGACAAGCTCAATGCCGAGCGCGCGGCCACGATCGTGACCGAGGCGGCCGAACAATGCGCACGCACCGCGCTGCCCGAAGTCGCGGCCCCGGCCCGGCTCGATGCCTTGCTGCGTGACTGGCCGCAGGATCGCCACCTGTTCTTCGCTGACGAGGAAGGCGGCGAGCCGGCCGCCGATGCCTTCTGCTATGCCGAGGGGCCCGCCGCGCTGCTGGTCGGCCCCGAGGGCGGGTTCGACGACGCCGAGCGCGCAGCCATCCGCGCGCATCCCGCATCGGTCGCGATCAGCCTCGGCCCCCGCATCCTGCGCGGCGAAACTGCGGCTATTGCCGGCATGGCGGTGTGGATGGCCGAAGCGGGCGACTGGCTGGACGCAGATTAATTTCCTTTTCACGCACGGCCGCCTTGCCTATCGCCACGCGCCATGAGCACGCGCGAGACATCGGGGGCACAGGACCCCATTATCGAAAGCCGCGACCAGCTGGTTGCTCCGATGCAGCGCGGCGAAAAGCCGAAGGCCGACTGGCGGATCGGTACCGAGCACGAAAAACTGGTCTATGGCAGCAAGGACCACCGCGCGCTGTCCTATGAAGAAGAAGGCGGCATCCGCGACATCCTGCTGTCGCTGCGCGAGTTCGGCTGGGAGCCGATCGAGGAAGGCGGCAAGGTCATTGCCATGCGCGGTTCTGACGGAACCGTCAGCCTCGAGCCCGCGGGCCAGCTCGAACTGTCGGGCGCGCCGCTGGAAAACCTGCACGATACCTGCGCCGAGACCGGCCGCCACCTCGCGCAGGTGAAGGAAATNGGCGAACGGTGCGGGGTTGGCTTCCTTGGCCTCGGCATGTGGCCCGACAAGACCCGCGAGGAACTGCCGGTCATGCCCAAGGGCCGCTACGACATCATGATGCGGCACATGCCCAAAGTGGGCAATCTGGGCCTCGACATGATGCTGCGCACCTGCACCATCCAGGTCAATCTCGACTATTCGAGCGAGGCCGACATGGCGCAGAAGTTCCGCACCGGGCTGGCCTTGCAACCGCTGGCCACCGCGCTGTTTGCCAACTCCCCCTTCACCGAAGGGAAACCCAACGGTTACCTGTCCTATCGCAGCCATATCTGGAGCGATACCGATCCGCACCGGACCGGCATGCTGCCCTTCGTCTTCGAAGACGGCTTCGGCTATGAACGCTGGGTCGACTACATGCTCGACGTGCCGATGTATTTCGTCTTCCGCGACGGCAAGTATCTCGACGCCGCAGGCCTCAGCTTCCGCGATTTCCTCGACGGGAAACTGGAAATCCTGCCCGGCGAAAAGCCCACCGAAAGCGATTGGTGGGACCATCTGTCCACCGCCTTCCCCGAAGTGCGGCTGAAGAGTTTTCTCGAGATGCGCGGCGCCGATGGCGGTCCGTGGAGCCGGATCTGCGCGCTGCCCGCCTTCTGGGTCGGCCTGCTTTACGACCAGTCCGCGCTCGATGCCTCGTGGGACCTGGTCAAGCACTGGACGATGGAAGAGCGCGAGGAACTGCGCAACGCGGTGCCGCGGCTCGCGCTCGATGCGCCCATCCCCGGTGGCGGCAAGCTGCACGATCTGGCNAGGGAAGTNATGGCAATCGCCCGTGCGGGACTCGCCGCGCGGGGCCGTCTCAATTCATCGGGCGACAACGAGACCGGCTTCCTCGAAACGCTCGACGAAATCGTGGCCACGGGCAAGGTTCCGGCGCAGGTCATGCTCGACCGCTACAACGGCGAATGGGGCGGCGATATCGACCGCATCTACAAGTACAGCTTCTGAGAAGCGTGGGAGAACAGCGATGATCCAGATCAACGGTACAATCAGGCTGGGACGCTCGATCGATGCTGCCACGCGCAAGGCGATCGTCGAAATGGTCCGCGCCAGCCGCGCCGAGGACGGNTGCATCGACTATGCCTTTGCCAGCGACCTCGCCGATCCCGACACGCTGATCCTGTTCGAACGCTGGCGCGACCAGGCGGCGCTCGATGCGCATGGCAAGTCCGACCACATGGCAGCGTTTCAGGAGTTCATGGGGGCGAACCCGCCCGAGGCCAGCGATCTGCGCATCTACGACACCGACGAGGGACAGCCGCTGCGCTGATTACTCCGCCGGTTGCGGCGCGATTTCGGGCTGCGGCCTGACCCGGTTCCATATCCGCGTCAGCGGCGCGGTCAGCAGCCCGTTCTGCGCCATCCATGCGTGGTATTCGCGGTATTTGGGATCCTCGGCCAGCAGGTGNGCTTCCTCGGTCTTGGCGCGCCAGAAATAGATCGCGTTGACCACAACCAGGAAGAAGCTGTTGCGGATTGCATCGACTGGCGAGCCGCTGGTTACGAGGAAGGGCAGGACCGCGGCCCACCAGAACAGGTTCTTCGACACGTAGGCCGGGTGGCGGGTGAACCGATACGGGCCATTGGTCAGCACCCCGCGATAGGTGAGGTTGGAAAACCGCAGGCCGAAGGCGAAGGTCGCCCATGCGTAGACCCCGGTGAGCGCGACCAGCAGGGCGCCCCATACCGCCAGCAGCGTGTCGTTCCCGGCCATCCAGTGCACCCAGCCCGCGGTGTTCTGTTCGTAATTGATCGCCCGGCCATTGCCGAGGATGCCCCAGACGATCGGCGGATAGCAGATCAGCGCCGCCACCCAGCCCGCCAGCAGCGGGTTGCCCGAGCGGATATGCGCGTCGAGCGGGCGCATGGTGACGATATAGCCCACCGTCCCGATCATGACATCGATCATGAACATCGCCTCGATAATGGTCAGCGCGATGCGTTCGGGACGCGCGGCAACTTCGGCGAAATCGGCCGTCACGACGGTATGGAAGGCAAAGGGCACGATCGAGACCATGAAGGCCGTGAAGAAGGCCTTGATGATCCATACGCGCCAGTGACTGAGGACTTCGCGCGCGTCCCAGCCGGGACGCAGCAACAGCATGGCGCCGAAGTGCCAGGCATGGTCGCGCGGCTCGACCAGCGCCCTGTCGAGCCACGGGACATAGAGCAGCGAGAGCACGACCAGCGGAATGGCCGCGTTGGCCAGGACCTGCATCGAGAAGAGATATTGCCCGTCCCAGTACCAGCGGCACAGGCAATAGAGGCCGGCGATGATTGCCCAGGTTGCCCACAGGCCGGCCAGCTTTACCCAGGTCACCGCGCGGTCGGGCTCGCGGCGTGCGGGCAGCGACCAGTCGAGACCCGTGGAGGGGCGCAGATGCACCTTTTCGACGAAGATCGACCACGCCGCCATGGGCAGCGCTGCGGCCAGCAAGCCGACCAGCGCCGAGCTGCGCCCGCCCAGCGTATCGCGCGGGACCGCCCAGTCGAAGGTTTCGGCGATCGCCGGAAAGGCGCGCGCGAAAGCGACCCAGGCCAGCAGCCCGGCGAGGCCAACAAGCCCCACGGCCGCGGAGACATCGCTCTTCGGCCGCGCGGCGGGTGCTGTTGCAGGCGCGCTCATGACCTCCCCTCGTTAGCCCGGAATGGTTAACAGGCGGGTCATGCTAGCACGACGATCAGCGGAACGCAGTGATCCGGCCGCTGTCGTCGAGAATGTAAAGCGTGTTGTTCGCTACGATCGGGGCCAGCGAAACCGGCTCGTCGAGGTCGGTGAACAGGCTGGCCGAACCTTCCGCACTGCTGATGCGGTAGACTTCGCCTTCCGAGCTGACGGCCCACAGATTGTTCCCGGCAAGCACCGGTCCCGACCAGAAGATCGGGCCCTTCTTGTCCTTCTCGTCGCGCCAGCGCGGCAGTTGGGTCAGCCAGCGTACCTTGCCGGTCGAACGGGCGATGGCGAGCAGGCGCGCATCGTCGGTCAGCGTGAAGATCCACTCGCCCGCGATTGCCGGAGTGGAAATGCCTGCGAGGTTGAGTTCCCAGATCCGCTGCCCGGTCACCAGTTCGTAGGCCGCCATGCGGCCGCCCTGCCCCAGCGCGTAAACGCGGCCATTGTCGATGATCGGGTCGGCATCGATATCGGTCAGCGAACCGACCTGCGTCGAGATCGAGGTCAGCGCGAGCGCATCGGCCCACAGCGTCCGGCCATTTTCGTACCGGTGCGCGATCAGTTCGCCCGAGCTGTAGCCCGCGATCACCGTGCCCTGCGCGGCNGCAGGCGCGGCCACGCCGAACACGCCGGCCTGCGTCGAGGAACCGGTGTCCTGCCACAGTACCGATCCATCGGCGGCATCGAGCGCGAAGATCTGGTCGTCCTGCGTCATCACGAAGACCGAGCCGAACGCCACNGTGGGCGANCCGCGCAGCGGGCCCGAGGGGCGCACCTTCCACACCACCGATCCGCTAGCCGCATCGAGCGCGGCCACATCGCCCACGCCGTCGGTCATGTAGACCTTGCCGTCGGCATAGCTGACGCCGCCGCCGAAAGCAGAATCCCTCAGCGCGCTCTCGACGCCAGGGTTGTAGCTCCAGCGCGCCGCGCCGGTCGCCGCGTCGAAGGCCGACACCACGCCGTCGCTGCCGACCGCGAACAGCATGCCGCCGCCGACGACCGGTGCCGCGCCGAAACGGCGGCGCTGGCTGGCGCCTTCGATATCGACGGTAAAGGCACGCGACGGGTCGCTCGCCAAGGCCAGATGGCCATAGGACTTGCCCGCATTGCCGCCCGCCTGCGCCCAGCTGTCATTGACCTGCGCCGGGGGCAGGACGATCGACACGGTGGCCAGCGCCGGGTCGACCTTGGCGCCGGTCTCGATCCGCGACAGGATCGGCTGGCGATCGCCCAGCGTGGGGGTGACCTTCTTGTCGCCGCCGCCGAACAGGCCGCCGCTGCAGGCACCCAGCGCGAGTGCCAGGGCAGCGGCGCATGCCGTACGCGATAGGATTGTGCGGTTCATCTGTGTCCTCGTTCCGTATCTGGTGGCGGGCCGCAGCCTGCCCTATTCGGTTGCGACCGCGGCGTCTTCGCCTGCGGCACTTTCGCGTTCGACCCCTTGCTCTGCGAGCAGCGCTTCGACGTCCTCGATCGCATCGACACCGAGCACGCCGGCCATCTGGCGGGCGCGCGACCGCACGCTTTCGGGCGCAGTCTGATCCTTGGCGATCTGCGCGAACAGGGCACCGGCTTCGGCGCGCTTGTCCTGATCGAGATAGGCATGTGCGACCAGCTCGCCAGCGCTGGCGAAATACGGCTTGCCGGGGGTCGCCAGCGGCTTGAGCGCAGCGACGATGTCGGCGCTGTCCATCGCGTCGTAATTGAGCGCCACGTCGCGCAACCGCGCAAGGTCGCGCATGGCGGGCGCCGCACCGTCGTCGGCGGCGATCTGCTTGAACAGCGCCGAGGCCTCGTCGGTATCGCCGCGCTGTTCGGCAATGCCTGCACGCATCAGCTTGGCTACAACCGCCGCGCCGCTGCCTTCGCCCGCGGCGAGTTCCTCGAGGCGGTCATAACCGCTGTCGAGATTGCCCGCCTGGATCTGGTCGAGCGCGCCGACCAGCGTTTCGGAATCGCGTTCCATCGCGGCTTCCTGGCGGCTGTCCCAGTAGAGATATCCGGCGAACGCCACCAGCGCGAGGATGATCAGGCCCAGCAGGGGCTTGCCCCACCGGTCGAGGAACGCCTGGGCGTCGCTCTGGCGCACGGCGTCGTCGACTTCGCGCAGCAGCGCTTCCTGCTGTGCGCTTTCCTGCTTGGCGCGCTTTTCTTCGCGGGACAGTTCGTTCTTGGGTGTCAGGGCCACAGCGGCGGGCTCCATCTGGAAAGGGGTCGGTTTGCGCGGCTCTTTACGGACAGGCGCGGACAAGGGCAATGGTCGGGACTGCCTGTCCCCGCCCGCGTGAACGGCGGCTTAAAGCGCCTAGAGCTCAAGGCCCATCGCGCTCGCATAGAGGCGGCGATAGGTCGCGACCATCTTGGCTTCGTCGAACTGCGCCACTGCCTTGGCGCGGTTGGCTTCACCGACCTCGCGGCGCAGGTCCTTCGACACCGCCAGCTGGACCAGCGCCATGCGCAATTCCTCTTCATTGCCCGGCGGCGCGATGAATTCCGCATTCGCCTCGGACACCATGTCGGCAATGTCGCCCACTGCAGGCGCGACCACCGGCAGGCCCGCGGCCATCGCCTCGACCACCGACAGCGGGAATTGCTCGGAATCGCTCGACAGCGCGAAGATGTCGAACAGGCCGATGACCCGCGCCGGATCGCTTACCGGCCCGGGCACATGGACCCGGTGGTTGATCTTCAACCGATCGGCTTCGGCCAGGATCGCATCGCGCGCCTCGCCCTCGCCCAGAATCACCAATTGCCAGTTTTCGGGCAGATCGTTGAACACCCGCACCAGCCGCGGCAGGTTCTTGACCGTCCGCAGCCCCGCCAGCGTGCCCACCCAGTGTTCGCCCGGATGCTTGATCAGCCGCAGTGCATCCTTCTTCGGACGCATGGCGAACCCCTTGGTGTCGATGCCATTGGGAATGCGTTTCACCCGGCCCAGCGGTTGCTGCCAGTCGACCAGCGCGATTTCCTCGAGCCGTTCGGAAGGAACGACGAGCCCCGATGCACGCCCCAGCGCGATCCGGCGGAACCAGGTGCGGCTGGTTTTCAGTTTCTTCAGCTCGCTTTCGTCGAAGCCGTCCTCGTGATGGATCAGCGGCGGCAGGCCATGCACATCCTTGAACAATGTGTGCGCCATCACCGCATCCATCGCNCCCCAATTGTAGGTGCAGACCAGATCATAGCCCTTCATCGCCCGGGCGATCTTCTGCAGGCGGCCCGGCAGGGGCCAGCCTTTCAGGCTGGGGAATTCCGGCTGGATGCGCACATCGCATCCCTTCGCGATCCGTGCGGCCGCGCCCAGCTGCGCAGGTTCGGCGGAAACGATCGTGTGCCGNGCCTTGGCANCNAAGGCATTGATCAGCTGGACGGTGCGCAATTCCTTCCCGCCCGGGGCGAAGGTCGANTGCAGATGGAGGANGTGCGGCACCACGCCGCGGCGCGCCCGGTTCATNCGAGGCGGGCCAGCAATGCATCCACCACGGCGCGCGCCTCGGGCTCGTCGAGCGTGGGTGCGTGGCCGACCCCGGGCACCGTGGCCGCGATCGCCTGCGGGGCGCGCTGCTGCATGGCGGCGAAGGCCTGCGCCGACAGCAATTGCGACAATTCGCCGCGCAGCAGCGCGAGCGGCTTTTGCGCCAGCCGGTCGTAGGCCGGCCAGAGATCGGGCGGGACCGCCGCATCGTCCGCCGCGAGGATCGGTTCGGCGATCTTCATGTCGTAATCGAATGCGATCCGGCCGTTGTTGCACAGCGTCAGCGTGCGCTTGGCCATCGCGATCCATTCCTGCGTGCCATAGCCCGGAAAGGCGGGCCCGTGCACTTCCTCGAGCGCGCGCGCGGCATGCATCCAGGTGGGGAAGCTGCGGCCCTGCCCGATATAGGACTTGATCGCATCGAGCCCCGCGGTCTCGATAACGGGTCCGACATCGTTCAGCAGCGTGCCCGCGATCCGATCGGGTTGCTGGGCTGCAAGCGCCAGCGTGATGAGCCCGCCCATCGAGGTGCCGACCGACACGAAACGATCGATCGCCTCGGCCTCGAGCAGCGCCAGCAGGTCGGCGGTGTATGTCGGGATCTGGTAGCTGGCCGGTTCCTCGGCGTAATCGCTGTCGCCGCGTCCGCGCATCGTCGGCACCAGCACGCGCCAGCCCTGCGCCGCGATATGCGGGGCCAGGTCCTCGAAATCGCGCGCATTGCGCGTCAGCCCGTGGAGGCAGATTACCGGCGGACGCCCGGTAGCGCTGCCGTAGTCACGGAAGCGGAGGGTGAGGCCGTCGGGGCTCTGCCAGTGACGGTCGGTGTAGCTGTTATCCATATGGGGCGGAGAAAACCTTGGTCGCTTGGCGTTGGTGCCCTTGTATCGGGCCGACATGCCGCCCACTATCGCTGGATGCGCGCCGAACCGCAAGCCGCGAGCTATCGCCCCGACACGCCGATCGAAACGCTGGCCGACTGGATCGGCGATGCAGTCGAACCGGCGGATTTCCCGAAGACCGAACTGCGTTTCCGCAACGAGCGGCATGCGGCGACCGTGGGGCTGGAAGACTTGTCCGACGCCGACTGGCTCCGCCATTTCGGCCGGTTCGAACCGCTGGCCGGCAACCTGCCGCAGCCGCTGGCGCTGCGTTATCACGGCCACCAGTTCCGCGTGTACAACCCCGAGATCGGCGACGGCCGCGGCTTCCTTTACGCGCAGCTGCGTGATGCCGATGGCCGGTTGCTCGATCTGGGCACCAAGGGTTCGGGGCAGACGCCGTGGAGCCGCCGGGGCGATGGCCGGTTGACGCTGAAGGGCGCGGTCCGCGAAATCCTTGCCACCGAGATGCTCGAAGCGCTGGGGGTCTACACTTCGAAAACCTTCAGCGTGGTCGAGACCGGTGAGGCGCTGACCCGCGGCGACGAACCCAGCCCCACCCGCTCGGCAGTGATGACGCGGCTGAGCCATGGCCACATCCGGATCGGCACTTTCCAGCGGTTGCTCGCCCTCGAAGAGCGCGCCCACATGGCGCAGCTGGTCGACTACTGCCTGGCGCAATTCCCCGGCCCGCCACCGCCTGAAGACGCCCCGGGACGCGAGGACCCCGCAGTGCGGCTGATGCATCTGGTGGTCGAACGGCTGGCAGATCTCGCCGCCAGCTGGATGGTCGCGGGCTTTGTCCACGGCGTGCTCAACACCGACAACATGAACATCTCTGGCGAGAGCTTCGACTACGGNCCGTGGCGTTTCCTGCCGCGGTGGGATCCGGGTTTCACTGCGGCCTATTTCGACCACCAGGGCCTTTACGCCTTCGGCCGCCAGCCCGAGGCGCTGCACTGGAACTGCGGCCAGCTGGCGGTGGCCTTGCGGCTGCTTGCCGATGCGCCGCCGCTGATTGCCGCGATGGAACGCTTCGGCCCGCTCTACATGGAAGCGATCGGGCGGCGCTGGTGCTGGAGGCTGGGCGTCGCCAGCCGCGGACCCGAGGCCGACGGCCGCCTCGTCGCGGCCTGCGAAAAGGCGCTGAGCGACAGCGGTACCGCGCCCGATGCGTTCTTTTTCGCGCACCGCGGCGGCCGCGGGGCCGAGGGATCGCTGGCCGAAGCGTTTGCAGGCTATGAGCCGGTCGCTGGCGCGCACCCCTACTGGAATGGCGGCGGTCCGCAATCGATGCTGATCGAGGAAGTCGAGACCATCTGGGCCGCCATCGCCGAAAACGACGACTGGCAACCGCTGGCCGACAAGGTGGCCGCGCTGCGCGAAATGGGCGCCGCGCATGGCCCGCCCCCGCAACCCGCTGGGCATCGCCGGGCCGAGAGTGCAACTTGAATTGACGCAGCGCCCGCAACCTCCCACCTAGGGCACATTCCGAGGCGCAGAACAGGATAAGCATACGCCATGACGACCGAACTGGTCTCAACCGAACCCGCGACCGGCAAGGAAATCTGGCGCGGCCAGGCGGGCAATGTCGACGAGACGATCGAGCGCGCGCGCAAGGCGCTGCGGCAATGGTCGCGCGAACCGCTGGGCCGCCGGATCGAATTCGTGCGCCGCTTCGCCAATGAAGTCCGCAAGCACGGCGATGCCTTCGCCGAGCTGATCGCGCGCGAGACCGGCAAGCCGCTGTGGGAAGCGCGCACCGAGGTCGAAGCGGTCATCGGCAAGGTCGAGATCTCGATCACCGCCTATGCCGAGCGCACCGGGCAGAAAAAGCTCAACAGCGCGCTGCAGGGCACTGCCGCGCTGCGCCACAAGCCGCATGGCGTGATGGCCGTGCTGGGGCCGTACAATTTCCCCGCCCACCTGCCCAACGGCCACATCGTGCCCGCGCTGATCGCAGGCAATGTGGTGATCTTCAAGCCGAGCGAGAAAACCCCGGCAGTGGGCGAATTCCTCACCCGCTGCTTTCATGAGGCCAAGGTGCCCGAAGGCGTGGTGCAATGCATCCACGGCGGGGCCGAGGTCGGGCAGGCCCTGGTCGAGCACTGGATGGTCGATGGCGTGCTGTTCACCGGTTCGGCACGCGCGGGCATCGCGATCAACCGCAAGTTGGCCGCCGATCCGGGCAAGATCGTCGCGCTGGAGATGGGCGGCAACAACCCCATCGTCATGCTCGATACGCCCAAGATCGAGGATGCGGCGGCGACGATCGTCCAGTCCGCCTTCACCACCGCCGGCCAGCGCTGCACCGCAGCGCGNCGGCTGATCGTGGTCGATTCGATGTTCGACAAGATCGTGCCCGCGGTAAAGGCGCTGACCGAGAAGCTGATCGTCGACGAGCCTTTTGCAGAACCCCAGCCCTTCATGGGCTGCGTGATCGACAATTCCACCGCCGACCTGCTGTCCGAAAGCTTCGTCGCGCTGATGAGCCGGGGCGGCACGCCGATCATGCACATGAAGCGGCGCGACGAATCGCTGCCCTTCCTGTCGCCCGCGATCCTCGACGCGACCGAGATCCACGACCGGCCCGACATCGAATTGTTCGGCCCGNTGCTGCAGGTGATCCGCGTNCCCGATTTCGACGCGGCGATCTATGAAGCGAACAATACGCGCTACGGCCTTTCNGCCTCGCTGATCGGGGGCAAGCCTGCCGATTTCGAGCATTTCTGGACCGAGATCCGCGCCGGCATCGTCAATTGGAACCGCCCCACCAACGGGGCATCCTCATCCGCGCCGTTCGGCGGCGTCGGCCTGTCGGGCAACCACCGGCCCGCGGCGTTCTATGCGGCGGACTATTGCGCCTATCCGGTCGCCAGCAACGAGATGGAGCAACCCCGTGCGAGCATCGGGGTCGGTATCCGGGAAAGCTGACCGCGCTGCGGTCAGTCGGTGGTGACGAGATCGATCTCGGTCACGCCCTGCGGCAGCCGTCGCGCATAGACCACATAGGCCGAACGCCCCTTGGTCCCGCTGAGGATGTTGTCGCCCGCGCTCTTGGTGTGTTCGGCATTGTAGCCGGCGGCCCGTGCGCGCGTGTAGTAGAAGGCAAGCACTTCCTCGAGCGCGACCGGCGTCAGGAAGGACACCACGCGCAGCGCGCACTGGCCTTCGTCGGTTCCGGCCGCTTCCTGCGTGTTGCCGCGCGGATAGACGGGAAAGGCGGCGGGCAGCTTAGCCGCCCAGGCAGAGGTGTAGTCGACCTTCTCGCCGCAATTCTCGCCGCCCGGCGAAACCGCGGCGCGGGCGGCGGCGACCATCGCCGCGCTCGGTGCATTGTCGTCGCCCAGCGTCTTGGCGGTCGGCGGCGANACCAGTTCGCTGCGCCCGCCAACCAGTTCGGCGGCGCGGCTGCGCGCAGCCTCGATCGCGCGGGGCGACTTGTCGATATTGGGGATCGCGGCATTGCCGGTGCCCGACAGCGCGGCATTGGCTTCGTTCCGTCCNGCCAGATCGGGNTCGGACGACAGCTCGTCGTTCAGCGCCTGTTCGCTCGCCGGGTCCATGGCGTCGCCTGCCGCCTCATCCTCGTTCGTGTCACCACAACTAGCCAAAAGGGCAACAGGAACGAGAGAGACGAGCAGGCGACGGTTCATCGATAGACCTCAACTTGGGAACGCGACTGTCCTACGCAGCAATTGCCGCGCTTTGCCAGCCGACCGGAGGCGCTGCACCATAGCGGGACATGCCGGCTTGAAAAGCTAAAGGGCGCCGCCCGCCTCCCCGCAAGGGAAGGACAGACGACGCCCGCACGACCCGGTGGCGAGCCGCGCTGTCCGGCCGTGGGTGGGCACGGCCGAAACGCAAATTCACATCAGCCGCAGCGGGTCTGCGAACGGTCGATCGACCGGCCGAGCAGTGCGCCCGCCGCCCCGCCGAGGATGGCGCCAAGCGTGCGATCGCCACCCTGGCCTGCGACTTCATGGCCCAGCAGTGCGCCGACGCCCGCGCCGACCAGCAGGCCGGTGGTGCCATTGTCGCGCTTGCAGTAATAACGCCCGTCGTTTCCGCGCCAGACGCGGGTGTTGGCGCGGACCGGCTGGCCGTAGCCGCGGTCGTAACCCATGTAATAGGGACGCGACTGGCCGCCGCGATAGTCACCCCCGCCCCGGTAATCACGGTAATCGCGGTAATCGCGATCCCGGTCGTGCCGATGCCCGCGCTGGCGCTTGTGATCGAAGGTCAAGTCTCCGGTAACCGCTGCGTGCGCGCCGCTGTTGGTGTGCATCGCCGGCGCCNCACTNGCCGGCATGGCGAAGGCGAGGCCTGCCGCGGCGATGGCCATCGAAGCATTCCGGAAAGACTTGAGCATGGTTTATTCCTTTCTGAGCGCAGAGGCAGGAGGGGAGCCCCCTGCGATGCCGTTAAGCTTTAGGCCGCCAAACCTGAACCGCATGCAACCACGCTGTCAGCTTTCGAAAAATCCGGCAGGCCGACGTTTACGCGTCGACGAATTGCCGCTTGCGGGCGTGTTCGCGGGGGCCTAGCGCGCGAAAATGAACGCCAGCGCCCCACCCCAGACCGACCGCACGGGCCTTGCCGCGGCGTTCAGCGCCTATGTCATCTGGGGCTTCCTGCCACTCTACCTGATCCTTGTCCGCAGCGTCCCGGCGTTCGAATTCGTCGGCTGGCGAATCATCTGGACCCTGCCGCTGTGCCTGCTGATCGTGCTCGCCCGCCGCCAGGGCCCCGACCTGCGCGCCGCGCTGGCCAATCGCCGGACGCTCGGCCTGCTGGCGCTGAGCGCGACGCTGATCGCGGTGAACTGGGTGGTCTATGTCTGGGCGATCCAGAACGGGCAGGTCTATGCCGCCAGCCTCGGCTATTACATCAACCCGCTGGTCAACGTGCTGCTGGGCACCGTCTTGCTCGGTGAGAAGCTCTCGCGTCCGCAATGGGCCGCGGTGGGTCTTGCCGGGATCGGTGTCTCGCTGCTGGCCGCGGGCGCGCTCACCACGCTGTGGATCAGCCTGACGCTGGCGCTGAGCTTCGGTTCCTACGGGCTCATCCGCAAACAGCTCGATGTCGGTTCGGTCCCCGGGCTGACGATCGAATCGGCGCTGCTGTTGCTGCCATCGCTCGCGATCGCATGGTACTACGCGCAGACGCAGGGATCGTCCTTCGCCGTTTCGACCGAACTCAGCCTGGCGATCATGGCCGGCGGCGTGGTGACCGCCTTCCCCCTGCTGCTGTTCGCGATTGCCGCGCGCAAGCTGCCCTATTCGATGCTCGGCTTCATCCAGTTCCTCGCTCCCAGCATCGTCTTCGTCCTGGGACTGACCGTGTTCGGCGAAGAGCTGAAGCCCGTCCAGGCCGCCTGCTTTGCCTGCATCTGGGCGGCCGCAGCGATTTTCGTGTGGGACCTCGTCGCGCGGACTAGGAAGCCAGCCGCCAGCTGAGCGTCTCGCCCGCGTGGAAGGGCACGATCCGCGCCTCGCCGCCATCGACTTCCGCCGGCACTTCCACCGGCGCCTTTTCCAGCGTGATCCGCTCTTCGTTCGGTGCGAGGCCGTAGAAAGCGGGGCCGTTGAGGCTGGCGAAGGCTTCGAAATGGTCGAGCGCGCCCTCGTCCTCGAACACCTGGACATAGCTTTCCAGCGCAAAGGGCGCGTTGAAGATGCCAGCGCAGCCGCAGGCGGTTTCCTTGGTATGCCGGTGGTGCGGCGCACTGTCGGTGCCGAGGAAATACTTGGCCGATCCGCTGGTCGCCGCGCCGCGCAGCGCCAGCCGGTGCTGTTCGCGCTTGGCTACCGGGAGGCAATAGAGATGCGGACGAATACCGCCGACAAGGATGTCGTTGCGGTTGATCTGCAGGTGCTGGGGGGTGATCGTCGCCGCAATATTGGGACCCGCGCTTTCCACGAAGCCGACCGCCTGCATGGTGGTGATATGCTCGAAGATCACGCGCAGCGTAGGCAGCCGATCGACCAGCGGCTGCAGCACGCGGTCGATGAACACCGCCTCGCGGTCGAAGATGTCGATATCGGGCGTGGTCACTTCGCCATGGACGCACAGCGGCATGCCGATATCGGCCATGCGTTCGAGCACGCCCATGATGTTGGCGACGTCGGTAACGCCGTGCGCGGAATTGGTGGTGGCGCCGGCGGGATAGAGCTTGGCCGCGGTCAGCACGCCGTCGGCATGGCCTGCGGCGAGATCGTCCGCGTCGCTCTCGTCGGTCAGGTAAGCGGTCATCAGCGGAGTGAAATCCAGGCCCGCGGGCACTGCGGCTAGGATTCGGTCGCGATAGGCCGCGGCGAGCGCGGTGGTGGTCACCGGCGGCGCAAGATTGGGCATCACGATGGCGCGGGCGAACTGGCGCGCGGTCTGCGGGACCACGGCGCGCATCGTGTCACCATCGCGGAAATGCAGATGCCAGTCGTCGGGGCGGCGGATTGTCAACGATTCGACCATGTGGTTGCCTATGGCGTCGGGCGGCCTATCTGTCACCCATGACTGCCACCCGCCTGTTCGACCGAGCCATCGTCCGCCTTACCAGCGAAGACCCCGACGAAGACGTCATTGCCTTCCTGCAGGGACTGGTGACGAATGATGTCACGGGAACCCTGCCCGCCTATGCCGGGCTGCTGACGCCGCAGGGCAAGACGCTGTTCGATTTCCTCGTATGGCCCGGCGCCGCCGGGGAAGTGCTGATCGATTGCGAAGCCGAGGCGGCCGAGGATCTGGCCAAGCGGCTGTCGCTCTACCGCCTGCGCCGCAAGATCGCGATCGCGGTCGATGCAGGCGTGGCCGTGCACTGGCAGGCTGAAATGGGCGATGGCGGTGCAGCCGATCCGCGACTGGCCGCGCTCGGCCAGCGCTGGCTGGCGCCAGTTGCCGACAGCGATGAAGCAGCGGACGCCGACTGGCGGGCGCACCGCCTCGCGCTGGGCGTGCCNGAAGGCCGGGCCGAACTGGGCGACATCCTGTGGCTGGAAACCAACGCCGCCGAACTGCACGGCGTCAGCTTCGGCAAGGGCTGCTATATCGGGCAGGAGAACACCGCCCGGATGAACTGGCGCAGCAAGGTCAACCGGCGGCTGGTGGTGGTCCCGCTCGAGCGTTCCGACGACAAGCGACGGAAGGCGGATTACCCCGATCTCGGCCTGGCGGTGGACCATCTGCGGGTGGATGCAATCGACGCGGACAGCGCGCCGGAATGGATGCGCGACGCGCTCAGCCCTGCGGCAGAGTGATATCCATCGACCGGGTGAGCATGCGCTCGGCCCGGTCGCGCGCGGCTGTTTCGGGAAGCCCGAGCGAGCGTGACAATGCGGTGCCGATCAGCGCATCGCCCATGGCCATCAGCACCAGCGCCAATGTCTCTTCATGCACCTGCGTCGGGGCAGCGCCATGCGCGGCTTCCTCGGGCGCGATTTCATCGACCAGCTGATGGATGGTCTCGACGATCGGGGTCAGCGCGTCCTCGTTACCGGTCAGGATCATCCAGCTGGCGAGTGCGCCAGCGCCTTCCTTGTCGAATGCNTCGAACGCCAGGTCGACCACCTCGCGCGGCGATCCNAGACCCGCGCGGCTCGCCCGGACCGCNTCGATGATCGTGTCGCANACCGTCTTGGCAAGATGGCCGGCCAGCGCCTTCTGCAGGCCCGCCGCCGATCCGAAATGGTGCAGCAGATTGGCATGGGTGCGGCCGATGCGCGCGCCCACCGCCTTCAACGTCACCGATTGCGGTCCCGCTTCGATCAACAGCACGCGTGCCGCCTCGAGCGCTGCAAGTCGCGATTCCTCGGGCGATAGTCGTTTGCGCGTGGCCATTGACCGGTGCGGTAACCCATTGCGCAGGGCCGCGAAAGGCGCGACGCCAATTTATTGACAGCAATGTAAGTAGGCCTTACTTACATCAATGTCAGTTAATCCCGAGGAGCTTTTGATGAACGCCCCCGTTACGATCGATACCGACTTGCGTGACGCCGCGCCGACCCCGGCCGATCTGACCATCACCGTGCGCGACGAGCGCTTCAATCGCGGCACCAGCCCGCGGCGCTGGTGGGCGGGCGAACCGTTCGGCACTGCCTGGCACAATGCCCTGTCGGCCACCTTCCCTCGCGGCGAAGCCTTCTTCATCGAGGCGGTCAAGGCGCATCGCGAAGGCGCCAATCCCAAGCTCGAGAGCGAGATCCGCGCGTTCGTGAAGCAGGAAATCAACCACACCCGCGAACATATCGCCTTCAATCGGCTGGCCGAGGACGCGGGCTACGACATCAAGACGATCGACGCGCGGGTGGCGGAANTGCTCGCGCTGACCAAGGGGCGCCCGGCTATCGCGAACTTGGCNGTGACCATGGCGCTCGAGCATTACACCGCGATGATGGCAGCCGAATTCCTCGCCAATCCGAAGCATTTCGCCGCCGCCGACAAGGAAGTGCGCGATATGTGGCGCTGGCATGCGGCCGAGGAGATCGAGCACAAGGGCGTCGCTTTCGACACCTGGAACCACGCCACCAAGGACTGGACCGCCGGCAAGCGCTGGCGCGTGCGCAGCCTCGTCATGCTCACGGTTACTGCGCGCTTCTTCAAGAACCGCTGGGCCGATGCGCTCGCTCTGCTCGAACAGGACGGCATCACCGGCTGGAAGGCGAAGTGGGGCCTGTTCAAATATCTCACCGTCAGCCCGGGCATCGTGCGCCGGATCTTCCCCGCGTGGCTGGCCTATTTCAAGCCGGGCTTTCACCCGTGGGATCACGACGACCGCGAATTGATCAAGCTGTACGAAGGCGATTTCAGCGACGCGCTGATGCCCGCCGAGTAAGGCTTCGTAGCTGAACGAAGAGAGGCCCCGCAGGTACAGCGCCTGCGGGGCCTTTCTCTTGCCTGGCTTCAGGCGGCCTGCGGCCGCGCGCGGGCATCGGCGCGCAGGTCGAGGCTGAAGAGCTTGCAGGGTGCTTCGCCGCCCCGTGCACGGCTCGCTCGGGGCGCGACCCGGCCGGTGGGCAGGAAGCCGATCTTGCGCAGCACGCGGCCCGATGCCGGATTGTCGACGAAATGCCCCGCCTCGATCCGCTGGTGGCCGAGAAGGCGCGCCACTTCGAGCGCGCCGCGGCCCGCTTCGCTGGCGNAGCCCTGGCCCCAATGGGGCCGTGCGATCCAATACCCGATCTCGGCATCGGCGCTGTCGCAGGGATCGATGCCGATGCAGCCGATCACTTCGGAGCCGCTGCCCGTGGGCAGGGTAACGAGGAAGACCGGATAGCGCGGGTCGTGCTGGCGCATGACGAATTCGCGGGCGTGTTTGGGGAGATAGGGCCACGGCGCGCTGGCAAGATTGCGGACGATCGCCTCATCGGCGATTCCGCCCAGCAGCGCTTCGGCATCTTCGGGCCATGCCGGCCGCAACAGCAGCCGTTCGGTCACATGGAACATAGGTAATCTCCCCTTCGGTCCACGCTCCGGGCTCCTAGGCCGGACGCGTGACAATTGCGTGATGGCGAAAGAAAATTTCGCCGCGAAATCGAAGAAGGAGAAACGACAAGAGGGAGACGGGTCGGCCCCATCTCCCTCTTCGGTTGCCGGATCGTGGACCCGGCTGGGACCGTCCCGTTTGGACGATCCCGTTATCGGAGCGTCCGGTTTACTCGGCGGCTTCGGCCATCATGTCGACCGAGACGAACTGGCGGTCGAGCTTGCCCTTGTGGAAGCGGACCTTGCCGTCGGTAAGCGCGAACAGGGTGTGATCCTTGCCCATGCCGACATTGCTGCCCGGATAGTACTTGGTGCCGCGCTGACGCACGATAATGTTGCCGGCGATGACGTTCTCGCTGCCGAACTTCTTCACACCAAGGCGACGACCGGCCGAATCACGACCGTTACGCGACGAACCGCCTGCTTTTTTATGTGCCATCGTCCGCGCTCCTTACTTCTTGGCTTCAGTCGTCTTGGCAGCGGCCTTCTTGGGCGCAGCCTTCTTGGCAGGAGCCTTGTCTTCCGCGGCATCGGCCTTGGGAGCGGCTTCCTTCTTCGGCGCGGCCTTCTTGGCCGAACCGGCACCGACGTCGGTGATCCGCAGCAGCGTCATCTGCTGGCGGTGACCGTTCTTGCGGCGATAGTTGTGACGGCGACGCTTCTTGAAAACGATCACCTTTTCGCTCTTGGCCTGTGCGATGATCTCCGCCGAAACGGTAACCTTGCCGGCATCCGAAAGCGAATCGCCTTCGCCTGCGAGCAGGACGTCGCCCAGCGTGATGGTATCGCCGGCTTCGCCAGCCAGCTTCTCAACCGCGATCTTGTCTCCGGCGGCAACCCGGTACTGCTTGCCGCCCGTGCGCACTACTGCGAACATGGTGGTTATCTCTCGTTCAAATTGCTGTGCCGTGATCTTGCGATGCACGGCGCGCCCGTCAGGCTACATGAAGCAGCCCCGGAAAGAAGCGTGCCGTTAAGCGATAGGTTGCCGCAAGTCAACGCTCGCCGCGAGGAATTTTGCATCCCCGCTGGTGCGCTGCGGCCTGCGTGATATGGAAGACAGGATGATCGATCGCAAGCTTTTCGCCCTCCCCCTCGCCATATTNCTGCTGGCCGGCTGCGCGGGCACCGCGTCCGAACGCTACCCTTCGCTGGCGACACGCGATGTGGAGCGCGCCGAAGGCACGTTCGAGCCCGTCCCGGGGCGACAGCTGGAGGTTCCGCAAGTTCCGGTAACGATGTCGGGCAGCCTTGATGAGCGGCTTGCTGCACTGGTCGAGCAGGCGCGCGGGGCGCATGCCGAGTTCACCGGTGCCGTCCCGGCAGCCGAGCGCAGGGTCGGCGCCGCCGCCGGCAGCGCGATCGGCAGCGATAGCTGGGCGACGGCGCAAGTGGCCCTCGCCGATCTCGATTCGGCGCGCAGCATTGCCGCGACGGCGCTGGGCGATCTCGATATCCTCTATACCGCTGCGACCGTCCAGGCGCAGGACAGCGCCGCGATCGCAGCAGCGCGGGAGACCGTCATCGCGCTGGTGCGCGAGGAAGACGACGTGCTGGCCAGGCTGCGCGCACGAGTCCGCTGATCGCGCATACGAAAAACGCGGAGCCGGTTGCCCGGCCCCGCGTCCCCCCCACCGGAAAGGTGCCTATACGAAGGCGGCGATCGTCACCGTGGCAATGCCCCAGCAGAAGATCAGCGCCGGCAGGATCAGCATCTGGACCGCGGCGTCCCCCGCCTTCACGCGGCCCGTATGCGTGACGATTCCCTGGCTTACGAGCTTCGCCCAGCTCATGTTGCGCCCGCGATGCTCGGGACCGATCCGTGTCCACAGCGCGGGCAGGCCGAAGCCGGCGACGATAAACAGCGTGAAGATGACCATCGGGATGATCAGCCCCGGCGTCGAAAGACCCGCAGCCATCACTGCGAGAAAGCCCAGATACAGGCCCACCGTCGCGATATAGAGACCCTTGGGCAGTTCGAAGCTGCGGTCGGTCTCCGGCATGGTCTTGGGCGCCGCAACGATGGCGGCTTGTTCGGCAACGAGTTCGCGAGTGAAATGCTTGGACATGGCGGGCTCCTTTGTTGGCGCCTTGATGCGCCCGAGCAGCCGGCGATTCCTTGATCTCGATCAACGAACGGAATTTATTTCCAGCGCTTCAGATCGGCATGATCCTGTTTCCGCGGCTCGATCCAGTGCCATGCATCGCCGCGTTTCTCGCGTTTCCAGAACCACGCCGCCGATTTGAGATGGTCCATCAGGTAATCGGCACCGGCAAATGCATCGCGCCGATGCCGTGCTGCGGTAGCCACCAGCACGATCGCCTCACCCGGTGTCATCACCCCCACGCGGTGCCAGGCAAGCGCGCCTTCGAGCCCGAAGCGCACCTTTGCCGCCTGCGCCAGGTCCAGCATGCCGCTATGCGTAAGCGGTTCGTANTGCGTCAGTTCGAGCGCCTTTACGTCGCCGTCCGGCCGGACCTTGCCGCAGAAGGAGACCACCGCCCCGGCCGCGCCCTGCGCCGCGTTGAAGGCGGCCAGCGCCTCTCCCACGGACAGCCCCTTCTCGAGCACGCGGACATCGAGCGGCGTTTGGAGAACGAGCCTAGCCACCGCTCACCGGCGGCAACAATGCAACCTCGTCGCCATCCCGCGCCGACAGCTGGGTCTTGTCCGCCAGCACCTTGCCTGCGCAAGCCAGATTGACCCGCGCCTCGCGCAGCTGTTCGGCAACCGCGGGGTTCACCGCGGCCAGCAGACCGTCCCAACCGAGCGGCGCTGCGACTTCGCATTCGTCCTGCCCGGCGAGATCGCGCAACGGACCGAGGAAAAGGATACGCACGCCCATGGTTCAGGCTTCCAGATATTGGCCGGTCACGCCGGGCGCCGTTGCAAGGTAGCTTTCGATCGCGGCGAGCGACGCGCCTTCCCCCGCGATCATGTTGATCCGGCGCGGCGCATGCTTGCGCGCCAGGGCGACAACGATCGCCCGCCGCCATTCGCGGTGGGTGTGATCGGCCGATGGGAGGACGAGGACGGCATCATCGCCCCCGGCCAGGGCATCCTCCGCCTGCGGCAGCCATTGTCCGTGGAACAGCGCCGCAGCCGCAAGCGGATCGCCAGGCAGGCCGTCCACCGCGATCCGTTTCATTCACGCCGCTCGCGGTGGAGCGTGATGCCGATCTTCTCGTCCGCCTCCGCAATCGCCAGCTTGACGATCTTGACCGTCACTGCGGTAATGCGCCGGTCCTGCAGGAACAGCGTTTCGCAGACATGGTCGGCGACCGCCTCGATCAGCTTGAAATGAACGCCNTCGGGCAAGGCTTCCGAGGCGGCAAACTTGAGATCCATGTAGTTCTTCGAGTGATCGAGCGAAGTGTCGGGATCATAGCGGCGCAGGGGCTTCATNTGCGCCTGGATNGTAAAGCGCAGCGGCTGCGGCCGGCCGGTCTCTTCGGAATAGATGCCGGTGAGCACGTCGTGCTCGAAATCGGCCACTTCGAGGATCAGCGAATCGTCCATGGGCAGCGTCCTAGCGCGGATTCGACCAGCGCGCGAAGATCGCGGTGGGCAACAGCCGTCCGCTGCCATCCTCCTGCACCGCCAAGTCGCCATGTTCGATCGTGCCCGGCAGTTCGGCGAACAGTTCCTGAAGCAGGCCGGCCAGGCTGAGGCTGCTCATGCGAACGGCATAGACGGTCAGGAAAAGGAACCGGCTGTCGGCATCGAGCAACTGGCGGCAATCGGACACGAGCTCCGGCAATCCTTCCTCGAGCCGCCACACCTCGCCATCCGGCCCTCGTCCGAACTTCGGCGGATCGAGAATGATGCCGTCATAGCGGCGCCCGCGNCGCACTTCGCGTGCCGCGTACTTCATCGCATCCTCGACCAGCCAGCGGATGGGACGATCNTCGAGCCCCGCCATGGCGGCGTTCTCNCGCGCCTGGGCGACCGATTTCTTGCTCGCATCGACATGCGTCACACGGCCGAAGCGGCTGAGCGCCTGCGTGCCTACGCCGGTATAGCCGAACAGGTTCATCGTCTCGGCATCGCGTGCATCGCCGAGTTGCCGGCCCATCCATTCCCACACCGGGGCCATGTCGGGGAAGAAGCCGAGGTGCCGGAACGGCGTGCATTGCGCCGTGAAGCGCGCTTCGTCGCCCCAGCGCAGCGTCCAGCCATCCGGCGGCACGTCGCGCGCAAACTGCCAGCGGCCACCGCCGTCCTCGTCGCTGCCGGGGACGAATTCGCCATGCGCGTCCCATTCGGGCAGNCGCGGCGACCACATCGCCTGCGGTTCGGGGCGGATGAAGCNGTAGTCACCATATTGTTCGAACTTGCGCCCGTGCCCGCTGTCGAGCAGGCGATAGGCGTCCCAGCCTTCGCCGACCATCAGCACCGGATCGCGCCGCAATTGGGCCATCAGGCCGAATGCCCCACGATATGGTCGCGCACGGCTTCATAGGTACCGGGAAGTTCGCGATAGGCTTCTTCGCGCGCGAACAGATCGCCGACCCGGGCCGGNAGCCCCGGNCGNGTGCCNGTCGCCCGCTCGACCGCATCGGGGAACTTCGCCGGATGCGCGGTGGCCAGCGTGACCACGGGGACGTCATGCGGCAGTTCGGCCACGCGCGCCGCGTGCANNCCGATCGCAGTGTGCGGATCGACGATTTCCGCGCAATCCTCGCATGCCCAGCGCATGGCCCGCGCCATGTCGTCCTCGTCGGCGCGCATGCTGGTGAACAGCGCANACGCGCCTTCGCGCTGCGCATTGGTTAGCTGCATNGCGCGNNNGCTNTCGAACCCGCGCATCTGCTCGGCCAGAGCGATCCCGTCGCGCCCGCCGACATCGAACAAGAGCCGCTCGAAATTGGAACTGACCTGGATGTCCATGCTGGGCGCAGCGGTGGGTGTCACATCCCCGGCCGAATAATCGCCGGCGCTGAGCGCGCGGTGCAGGATGTCGTTGACGTTGGTCGCCACGATCAGCCGCTCTATCGGCAGGCCCATCTGCGCTGCGACATGGCCGGCGAAGACATCGCCGAAATTGCCCGTCGGGACGCTGAACGCCACCTTGCGGTCGGGCCCGCCCAATTGCAGCGCGGCGGCGAAGTAATAGACCACCTGCGCCATCAACCGCGCCCAGTTGATCGAATTGACCGCGCCGATCCGGTGGGTGTCGGTCACGTCGGGATCGGCGAAGATGCGCTTCACCATTGCCTGCGCGTCATCGAAGCTGCCATCGATCGCGATGTTGTGGACATTGGGCGCGCGCACGGTGGTCATCTGGCGGCGCTGGACATCGCTGACGCGGCCCTTGGGATGCAGCATGAATATCTCGACCCGGTCGAGCCCCGCCACCGCATCGATCGCGGCGCTTCCCGTATCGCCGCTGGTAGCCCCGACGATGGTCAGGCTGCCATCCTCGCGCGCGAGGAACTCCTCGAACAACAGGCCGAGCAATTGCAGCGCGACGTCCTTGAAGGCGAGCGTAGGGCCATGGAACAGTTCGAGCAGCCATTGCCGCTCGTCGAGCTGGGTCAGCGGGGTCACGGCCGCATGGGCGAAGCGGCCATANGCCTTGGCGGTCAGTTCGCGCAGCCGCTCGGGCGTCAGGCAATCGCCGACGAAGGGCTGCATCACCCGCGCGGCCAGTTCGCTGTAGGGCAGACCGCGCATCGCGGCGATTTCGTCATGCGTGAAGCGCGGCCACTGTGCCGGGACATAGAGCCCGCCATCGCTGGCCAGACCGGCGAGCGTGACGCCGGCGAAATCGAGCGACGGAGCGCTGCCGCGGGTGGAGACATATTTCATCGGGATAGGCGGTTAGCGGGGCATGCCGGGGCGGGCAAGCAAGCGGCTCTTTAAACGTCCCTAGCACGCGTGGCACGGCGCCGCAGCGCGAGGATGTAGATGATCAGCGCAGTGAGCGCGAAAAAGAACCACTGGCCCGCATAGGCAAGGTGNTTGTTGGGCAAATCNCGAGGATCAGGCGGCGCCAGCGGGGCAAGACCGGCCACGCCTTGCGAGGCGACGATCCGGCCNCCCGGCGCAATGGTGCCGCCAACCGNNCCCCCTGCCCATTCGACCGGTGCGGGATTGCGCGAGAATCCCAGGTCGATGCGGACCTGTTCGCCGCTGGGCAGCGCACATGTCGCGCGGTGGGCGACGCCCTTTTCGCCGCGCAGGCTGGTACCGGCGACGGTGTTGATCCCGACCACCTCGGCGCAGGTCACCTCGGTCCGGCGATACAGCAACTCCTCCGCCNGGGCCGGATCGCNNGGATANCCGACCGGCTCCGCCATCTCCAGCGACCGTTCGGCGCGCTGGATCAGCGCGTCCTTTTCCTCCATCCGGCCGAGCTGCCAGAAACCGAGCGCGATCATGACCGCAATGGCGGCGGCTACGATGACCGTGGCGAATATCGGAATGCGTCTCACAGCGCGCTGCTCTCCGGGATCACGNTGCGACTATTTCCGCCCGNGAAGNATTTCAGGGTCGGCATTGGTTTATCCACCGTGGGGCANGAACCAAGAAGGGCAGCCACGGCGGTGCCGGGCTGCCCTTCCTGTTGTTCGAGCCTGNCGGCAGCCATCANTGGACGGCNGCGCCCCAGCCACCCCAGACGTAGACGGTGATGAACAGGAACAGCCACACCACGTCGACGAAGTGCCAGTACCATGCCGCAGCTTCAAAGCCGAAGTGCTGGCGCGGGGTAAAGTGGCCCTTGTAGGTCCGCACGAGGCAGACGATCAGGAAGATCGTTCCGACGAGGACGTGGAAACCGTGGAAGCCCGTCGCCATGTAGAAGGCCGAGCTGTAGGTGTTGCCGCCGAATTCGAACGGCGCTGCGGCGTATTCGTAGGCCTGGATCGCGGTGAACACGGCGCCCAGGATGATCGTGAGCCACAGGCCCTTCTTCAGTCCATCGCGGTCGCCGTGGATCAGCGAATGGTGCGCCCAGGTAACGGTAGTGCCCGAACACAGCAGGATCAGCGTGTTGAGCAGCGGCAGGCTGAAGGGATCGATCACGTATTCGATGGCAGCAGGCGGGAAAGTCCCGCCCACGACATCGGACAACTCGCTCGGGAACAGCGCGAAATCGAACCAGCTCCAGAACCAGCCGACGAAGAACATCACTTCCGAGGCGATGAACAGGATCATGCCGTAGCGCATGTGCAGCTGGACGATCGGCGTGTGGTCGCCGCGTTCGGCTTCCTTCACGATGTTGCCGAACCAGGCGAAGAAGGTCGCGATCAGGCCGGCAATGCCGAGGCCGAGCACGAGATGCGCGCTGGCCATTTCGTGCATGTAGAGCACCATGCCGCTGGTGAAGGTCAGCGCCGAGAACGAGCCGACGAAGGGCCAGATATCGGGTTCGAGGATGTGATATTCGTGATTGACGTTGCCAGCCATAGTACTCGCGTCCTGGGTTTCGCTTTGCGGGTGCCCTTAATGCGCCAATGCGCTGGGGTCTAGGGGCTACTCGGCAGATTCCAGCGCCCGGTGGAAAGTATATGACAGGGTAATCTGCTCCACCCCGTCCATGTTGGGGTCGTCGAGCGCCTTCGGATCGACGAAATAGAGCACCGGCATGCGCACTTCCTGCCCCGGCTGCAGCACCTGCTCGGTGAAACAGAAGCACTGGATCTTGTTGAAATAGGCCCCGGCCTGCTCGGGTTCGACATTGAAGGTCGCGGTCCCGGTGATGGCCTCGTCGGATTCGTTCTTCGCGAGGTAGATAGCCATGTCGCGCTGACCGATCGTCACGGTGTCGGTGACCTGTTCGGGGCGGAAGCTCCAGGGCACATCGCCCGCAGTCGTCCCGTCGAAACGGATCGAGATCGTCCGCCCGCCGGCACTGGCGCCAAGACGTTCGGCGATGGCCGCATCGCTCTCGGTCGCGCGCTGCGTCGTACCCCCGAAGCCGGTAACCTGGCAGAACAACTGGTAGAGCGGCACTGCTGCGTAGCCCAGACCGAGCATGGCCAGTGCACCACCGAAAGCGAGCAGAGCGGTGCGGTTCTTGCGGGTATCGAGAGTAGCAGCGGTCATGGCGAAGCTCACATCCTAGCGATGGTTATCACATAGAAAAGAACGGCGAGGAACAGCAGGATACCGCCAACCACGAGGTTGCGGCTCTTCTGCCGGCGCTTGAATTCGGTTTCTTCTTCGGGCGTCATGCGATCCATCCCTGATTGGCCATTACCCGGTCGGCCACCAGCGCGGCGAACAGGGCGAACAGATAGATGATGCTGAAAGCGAACAGGCGCTTTTCGGGCTTCATCGTGTCATTGGTACCAGTCTGCCGAAAAGCGACCGGAACCGAAAGCGCAAGGAAGGCAAGCGACAGCGCAAGCGAAGCAACACCGTAAACGTAAGCCGTCCCGCCGATGAACCACGGGGCGGCCGCGACCGGCACGAGCAATACGGCATAGGCGAAGATTTGACGGCGCGTCGAGGTTTCACCCCGGACGACCGGCATCATCGGAATGCCGACATTGGCATAATCGGTCTTCACGAACAGCGCGAGCGCCCAGAAATGCGGCGGCGTCCACATGAAGATGATGAGGAACAGCAGCACGGGCATCAGCGTGATATCGCCGGTCACCGCGACCCATCCGATCAGCGGCGGAAAGGCCCCCGCCCCGCCACCGATCACGATGTTCTGCGGGGTGCGCGGCTTCAACCAGACCGTATAGATGACCGCGTAATAGAACACGGAAAACGCTAGGATCGCGGCCGCCAGCCAGTTGAGCGCCAAGCCCATGATCATCACCGAAGCGGCAGAGATCAGGACGCCGAAGTCGCGCGCATCGGTGCGGTTCATCCGCCCCGCAGGCAGCGGGCGGGCCGCAGTGCGCTTCATCCCCGCGTCGATGTCGGCTTCCCACCACTGGTTCAGCGCTGCTGCCCCGCCCGCACCCAGCGCGATGCACAGCACCGCGGTAAAGCCAAGGATGGGATTGATAGTGCCCGGCGCGGCGAGCAGCCCGCACAGGCCGGTGAAGATAACCAGGCTCATCACGCGCGGCTTGGTCAGCGCAAAGAAATCGCGCCATTCGGCGGGGAGCTGGGTGGGGACGGTCTGGGTCATGGGATCGGTCGCCATATAAGGCGTTACAGGCGCTTTAGCCAGTCAATCAGGATCGTATTTACCGCTTCGGGCCGTTCCTGCTGCGTCCAGTGACCGACGCCGTCGAGCACGTGACCTTCGATGCGCGGTGCGAACATGCGGATGAGCGCCACCGGATCATCGATCGCGCCGAACAGGAAGGTGGCGGGATCGCGGGTTCCGCCGATGAACAGGGCGGGCTGCTCGATGCGCTTGCCGTTCCACTGCTGCAGCCATTCGAAGTCGGTTTCATGGTTGCGATAGCGGTTGAGCGGTCCGCGAAAGCCCGACGCGCGAAATTCGGCCTCGTAGAAATCGAGATCGTCCTCGGTCAGCCAGGCTACCGGCGCGGGATCGGGCAGCCCCTCGAGGAAGGTCGCACCCAGCGGCTTTTCCCAATAGTCGCCCGGCGGCACATCGCCGCTGATCGAATACATCATCCGCTGCACGAAATCGCGAGGGTCGCGTTCCGCTTCGGCCTCGCCCACCCCCGGCTCCTGGAAATATTCCTGGTAGAAGAACTTGCCCTGGCTGGTGAAATGTTCGCGAAAGACTTCGGTGAATGGCCGGTTCGGCACGCCGGCGAACGGGACCGACAGCCCCGCCACCGCGCGAAAATGACCGGGATGCGTCAGCGCGGAATTCCACACGATCGGCGCCCCCCAGTCGTGGCCGACAAGCACCGCCGGGGCGCCGGGCGAAAGGGCTTCGCGCAGGCCCACCAGATCGCCGGCGATATGTTCCATGGCATAGGCGCCAACCGGCTCCGGCTTGTCCGATCCGCCGTAACCGCGCACGTCGATCGCGCAGGCGGTGAAACCTGCGTCCGCCACGGGGCCGATCTGGTGCCGCCAGCTGTACCAGCTCTCGGGGAAACCGTGGACCATGATCACCAACGGGCCGTCGCCTTCGACGGCGCAGCGCAGACTGGCTGAACCGGTATCGATGGTACGCATCTGGGGCATTCGCTCAGACTCCGGGCAAGCAAAGAAAAACGGCCGGTCCACCATGGGACCGGCCGCTCTTTCGTGTCCAGTCTTTCGCACCTGCTTAAGCGGGCTGCGGCTTGCTCATGTGATCGTGTGCGGTGTGGTGGTCCTCGATCACCGGCAGCGTCTCGAACTGGTGGAACGGCGGCGGGCTGCTCAGCGTCCATTCGAGCGTGGTGGCGCCTTCGCCCCACGGATTGTTGCCGACCTTCTTGCCCGCCACGAAGGCGTAGACGATGTTGACGAAGAAGAAGACCATCGAAGCCGCCATGATCATGTAACCGATCGAGCTGATCTCGTTCCAGTAGGCATACGCCTCGGCATAGTCGGGATAGCGGCGCGGCATGCCCTGCAGGCCCAGGAAGTGCTGCGGGAAGAAGATCACGTTCACGCCGATGAAGAACACCCAGAAGTGCAGGTGCGACAGCAGTTCGGAATGCATCCGGCCGCTCATCTTGGGGAACCAGTAATAGAACCCGGCGAAGAGCGAGAACACGGCACCCATCGACAGCACGTAGTGGAAGTGCGCGACCACGAAATAGGTATCGTGGACGACATCGTCGACACCGCCATTGGCGAGGTACACGCCCGTCACACCGCCGACGGTGAACAGGAAGATCATCCCGATCGCCCACACCATGGGCGATTTGAATTCGATCGACCCGCCCCACATCGTGGCGATCCAGCTGAAGATCTTAACCCCGGTCGGCACGGCGATGACCATGGTGGCGGCGGTGAAGTACATCTTCGTGTTCACGTCGAGACCGACGGTGTACATGTGGTGCGCCCACACGACGAAGCCGACCACGCCGATGGCGACCATGGCATAGGCCATGCCGAGGTAACCGAAGACCGGCTTGCGGCTGAAGGTGGAGACGATCTGCGAGATCATGCCGAAGCCCGGCAGGATCATGATGTAGACTTCGGGGTGACCGAAGAACCAGAACAGGTGCTGGTACAGCACCGGGTCGCCGCCACCGGCCGGATCGAAGAAGGTCGTTCCGAAGTTGCGGTCGGTGATCAGCATGGTGATTGCGGCTGCAAGCACCGGCAGCGCGAGCAGCAGCAGGAAGGCGGTGACCAGCACCGACCATACGAACAGCGGCATCTTGTGCAGGGTCATGCCCGGCGCACGCATGTTGAAGATGGTGGTGATGAAGTTGGTCGCGCCAAGGATCGAACCGGCACCGGCAAGGTGCAGCGAGAAGATCGCGAAATCGACTGCAGGCCCCTGCGAGCCGGTGGTCGAAAGCGGCGCATAGACGGTCCAGCCCGTGCCTGCGCCCGGCCCCGTACCGCCCGGCACGAAGAGCGAGAACAGCAGCGAGACGAAGCCGGCGACGGTCAGCCAGAAGCTGACGTTGTTCATGCGCGGGAAGGCCATGTCGGGCGCGCCGATCATCAGCGGCACGAACCAGTTGCCGAAGCCGCCGATCATGGCGGGCATGACCATGAAGAAGACCATGATCAGGCCGTGGGCGGTGATGAACACGTTCCACATGTGCAGCGAGGTATCGAAGTCCGACGTGCCGCCCATGAATTCGGCCCACCACTGCAGATACTGGATGCCGGGCTCGGCCAGTTCCAGACGCATGATGCCCGAAATCGCACCACCCACGATCCCCGCGATAATCGCGAAAATCAGGTAGAGCGTCCCGATGTCCTTGTGGTTGGTGGACATGAACCACCGCGCGAAGAACCCGGGCACATGATGGTCGTCATGCGCATGGTCTTCGGTGTGGGCCTGGAAGCTGTCGGCGGTGGTAGCCATCGTGCTATACTCTCGAGCTAAACGTAAATCTTAGACGGTCGGGGCTGCGCCGGCACCGGCGGCACCGGGAACCGCGCTTTCGGGTTCCTGCAGGGGCGCGGCGGCCGGATCGGCTGCGATACCGGTATCGGCTGCACCTGCGATCGTCCCGCCCTGGGCAAGCACCCATGCGTTGTACTGGTCCATCGGCAGCGCCTCGACCGCGATCGGCATGTAACCGTGACGCGCGCCGCAAAGCTCCGAACACTGGCCGTAATAGACGCCGGGTTCGTCGATCTGGAGGATCTTCTCGTTCAGGCGACCGGGAATGGCGTCGAGCTTGAACCACAGGCTGGGCACGGCGAACGAGTGGATCACGTCGGCAGCGGTCGTCTGGAAACGGACCGGGACGCCCGCCGGCACGACCATGCGATTGTCGACCGCGAGCTGGTGCGGTTCGCCCCGCGCAGCGGCCTCTTCCTCGGTCAGCATGTTCGAGACGACTTCGAAATCGCCATTGTCGGGATAAGCGTAGCCCCAGTACCACTGGTAACCGATCGCCTTGACGGTGATCGCATCCTTCGGCGGCGACTGGTATTGCGCACTCAGCAGGCCGATCGACGGCACGGCGATACCCAGCAGGATCAGCGCGGGAACCACGGTCCAGATAACTTCGATCGTGGTGTTGTGGCTGGTCTTCGACGGCACCGGATTGGCGCGCTTGTTGAAGCGCAGGATGACGTAGACGAACAGCGCCAGCACGAAGAGGCTGATCAGCGCCATGACCCAGACGAGGCCGATATGCAGCGCATTGGCCTGCTGGCCGATGGGCGAGAACTGGTCCTGCACATCGATGCCCGCAGCCACCGGCATACCCTTGCCTTCGGTCGGCTTCATCGGGACGTAGGCGCTCGAACCGGCGGCCACGTCTTCGTTCGAGGCATCGGCAGCCACGGCCGGATCGACAGCTTCGAGCTGTGCGGTAGCCGCATCCTGCGCGACCGCGCCCGGTGCACCGAAGGCCAGCGTAGCGGCCATGGCCAGGCTGGCTGCGATCCGTTGGAACCCGTTGAGGGAGCCGAGAATTTTCATCGTCTTGGCACTCTTTCGTGTCGTGTCTCGATACGGGCCCGCCGGCGCAGTCAAATCCCGCCTGCATGGCGGAAACGCCCTCGTTTTGGGCCCGATTGCGCCCGCCTATAGGCAGGGAATGCAGATGCCTCAAGCGGGTGGCCGATAAAAATGTGCAACCAGCTTTGCCTCTTGCGCAATCGGGCGCGAGGCGCTTTGGACCGATGCATCATGACCGAAGAAGAAATCCTCCACGAATTCCGCGCCAGCGAAGCCCTGCTCGAAGGCCATTTCAAACTGTCGAGCGGGAGGCACAGCGGCCACTATCTGCAATGCGCACGCGTGCTGATGAACCCCGACCGCGCCGGGCGGCTGGCGTTTGCGCTGGCGCAGAAGATCCCGCGCGAAACACGGAGCCAGATCGATGTCGTGATCAGCCCGGCGATGGGCGGCATCATCATCGGCCAGGAAATGGGCCGCGCGCTGGGCAAGGACGCGATGTTCCTCGAACGGCCCGATGGCGAATTCCACTTGCGGCGCGGGTTCCGGCTCGAGCCCGGGGCCAAGGTGCTGATGGTCGAGGATGTGGTCACCACCGGCCTGTCGAGCCGCGAGGCGATTGCCGCGGTTGCGCGCGAAGGCGGCGAGGTGGTCGCCGAAGTCGCCCTGATCGATCGCAGCAATGGCACGGCCGAACTCGGCGTGCCGTTCTATCCCCTGATCGACATCAATTTCCCGACCTATGCCGATGACGAGCTGCCCGAGGAACTGGCGGCCATCCCCGTGACCAAGCCGGGGAGCCGCAAGGCGTGAGCGAACGGCTGCGCCTCGGGGTCAATATCGACCACGTCGCCACGATCCGCAACGCACGCGGCGGCGATCATCCGGACCCGGTGCGCGCGGCCGAGATCGTAGCCGCGGTCGGCGGCGACGGGATTACCGCCCACTTGCGCGAAGACCGGAGGCATATCCGCGACGACGATCTCGAACGGATCCAGAAGGCTACCGATCTGCCGCTGAACCTCGAAATGGCAGGTACGGAAGAGATGCTGGCGATCGCGCTTGCGCACAAGCCGCATGCCGCCTGTATCGTGCCCGAGAAACGCGAGGAACGCACCACCGAGGGCGGGCTCGATGCGGCCGGCCTGCACAACCAGCTNGCGCCGATCGTGTGGAAGCTGGCCGACCACGGCATTCGCGTGTCGCTGTTCATCGAGGCAGACGAACGCCAGCTCGAAGCAGCGCAGCGGCTGCGTTCGGCAGTGGTCGAATTCCACACCGGCGAATATGCCCATGCCGGCCTCGACGGCGACAGCGAGCGCGCCGCGCGCGAACTCGAACGGATCGCCCGCATGTCGAGACTCGCCCGCGAAATGGGTATCGAACCCCATGCCGGCCACGGTCTCACCTACGAGAATGTAAAGCCCATCGCCGCCATCCCTGAACTCGCCGAACTCAACATCGGCCACTATCTGGTGGGCGAAGCGGTCTTCGTCGGACTGGAAGCCGCGGTCCGGCGGATGCGCGACCTGATGGACGAAGCACGCGCATGATCATCGGCCTCGGTTCCGACCTCTGCAATATCGAGCGCATCCAGAACTCGCTCGACCGGTTTGGCGAACGGTTCGAAAACCGCGTCTTCACCGAGATCGAACGTGCCAAGGCGCGGCGGCGCCCGTTCACCATCGCGGGTACCTATGCCAAGCGCTTTGCCGCCAAGGAGGCGTTCTCCAAGGCGGTCGGCACCGGGTTTCGCCGCGGGGTCTTCATGAAGGACATCGGCGTGGTCAACGCGCGCTCGGGCGCTCCGACGCTGTCGCTGACCGGGGGCGCGGCGATCGTGCTTGCGGAAATGGTGCCGCCCGGCCATGAGACGCGCATTCATCTTACCCTCACTGACGACCATCCATGGGCGCAGGCCTACGTCATCATCGAGGCCCTCCCCCAGTGACCAGCGGCACGGCAGCAGTGAAAACCAAAACCGACACATCCGACGACAAGGTCGACTGGATCGCCGAAATCCGCGGGCTGGCCGTGATGCTGCTCGCGGTGTTCGCCTTTCACAGCTTCATCGCCAAACCGTTCTACATCCCGTCGGAATCGATGATGCCGAACCTGCTGGTGGGCGACCGGCTGGTGGTGAGCAAATATCCTTATGGCTGGAACTGGAGCTCGGTCAGCTTCCACCTCGCCCCGCGGGGCGACTGGCGGGTGATGGGATCGACACCCGAATATGGCGATATCGTCATTCCCGTGCATCCCGAACGCGACGAGGATTACATCAAGCGCGTGGTAGCGTTGCCGGGCGACCGGATTGCGGTCCAGAACGGGCGCATCATCCTCAACGGCGCACCGGTGGAACAGAAGGTCGAGCCCGCGATCGCACTGCCGCTCGACGCCAATTCGCGCTGCGACGGCTTTGGGTTCGACGATTTCCGCGCGCAGAACGCTGCGGGGGACGACGTCTGCCGAGTACCGGTCCTGCGCGAGACGCTGCCCAATGGCGCCACCTATCTGGTGATCGACCACCAGAACCAGCAACTCGATAATTTTGCCGAGATCACGATTCCCGAAGGTCATGTCTTCGTGATGGGCGATAACCGTGATCACTCCTCCGACAGCCGCGAACTTGCGCATCCGCAAGGCCTGCTGGGCCCCGTTCCGCTGGAGAATATCGGCGGGCGCGCGGAATTCATCACCTTCTCGCTCGACGGCACGACCTCGCTCAATCCAGTGACCTGGTGGACGAGCCTGCGCGAAGGCCGCGCGTGGTCCACCCTGCGCCCGGCGATCGCGGAACGAAAACCCGCTGCCGAGCGCTAGGGTCCTGACCACACAGGGGAAGCGTATGGCCGACGACACGCAGGATTTCCGCGACAACGATCTCGGCACCAGCCCTTCGCGGATCGACGATCCACGCATTCGCCACGAAGTCTCGCGCGCGATGGTCTGGGTCGGCATCGTCGGCGCCGCGGTGCTCGCGGTGTGGATCGCGCGGCCGCTGCTGGTGATTTTCGGCGCGATGGTGTTCGCCTCGATGATCGAGGGCGGCGCGCGTCTGCTTGCCCGCGTCCTGCCGATCGCCCGCGTTTGGCGCGTCGCCATCGTGCTGGCGGGAACGCTCGCCTTCCTGGTGTGGCTCGGTTACTTCGCCGGCTCGACCATTTCGCAGGAAGCTGCGCAATTTCCCGCCATCATCGAACGCCAGATCAACGAGCTGTTCGCCTGGGCCCGTACGCAGGGGTTCGCGATCGAAGAGGCGCGGCTGCAGAACTATCTCGGCAATATCGGCAGCGGCATCAGCACCGTCACCCGGGCCCTGGGCGGGATACTCGGCGGGGCGGCGACGATCCTGCTGATCTTGGTCATCGGGATCTATGTCGCGGTCGATCCGCAGCTTTACGAACGCGGCGTTGCCTGGATGCTGCCGCGCGAACACCGCGACCGATTCTATGTCACGGCGTCGAAGATGGGCAGCACCATGCGGCGGCTGATGGCCGGGCGCCTGCTTGGCATGGTCGTGGAAGCGGTGTTCACCTACATCATGCTGGCCTGGGTCGCGCCGCTGATCGGAATCGGCGCAGTGCCAATGGCCGCGCTGCTGGCGATCCTTACCGGCCTGCTTGCCTTCGTCCCCAATCTCGGAGCGATCATCTCGGGCGCGTTGATGGTGCTGGTCGGGTTCTCGGGCGGGGTGGAGATGGGGATCTACACCATCGCGGTCTATTTCTTCGTCCAGAATTTCGACGGCTATGTCGTCATCCCGATGATCGCCAAGAAAACGGTCGATCTGGCGCCCGCGCTGGTGCTGGCATTCCAGCTGATCATGGGAATCCTGTTCGGCATCCTNGGCCTGTTCCTGGCCGACCCNCTGCTCGCGATGATCAAGGTCGCGCTCGAACGCAGGGCCGAGAGGACCAACGGCGAAAAACGTGGAGAGGAAGCCGTAAATGGCACGTAAGTTCCTGTATTTTATAGCCGTATGCATCGTTCTCGTGATCGTCGGATCGATTGCGCTGACCATCTGGTCGCGCGAGGCGACCGAGATCGCCTTCGTTCCGCGCGGCGAATTCGTCGAGCAGGACCCGCTCGCCGCCAACGCCTACCAGGACCCGCAGATGTGGTATTCGCGGCCCGGACTGGGCACGGGCGACCCGGCGCGCTACCAGCCGGCGATCGCCGAGACCGCCCCCGATCCGGCGGCCCGCACCCCCTCGCCCGATGCGCCCGCCGCCGAACAGAGCCTCGACCGGAATGATCCGCTCGCCACCACGGGTTCGGTCACCGGCGAACCGGCCGATCCGCAGGCATTGCCCGAATTCGCCGTCTTCTTCGTCCCGCCGACCAGCTATATCCAGGCGGGCGGCGACTGGAACGCGGCGCTGGGCGACGCGACGACNGACAACCGTGCCCGCCTGTTCCTGCGCGGGCTTGCNAGCCCCTTCAACCGCGCCGACGAGATCTGGGCTCCCAAGTACCGGCAGGCCGCGGCGGGGGCCTTCCTGACCGACCGACCCGAAGCGCAGCAGGCAATCGATGCTGCCTATGCNGATGTTGCGCAGGCNTTCGACTATTTCCTCGACAGCATCGCTGNCGACAAGCCGATCGTGCTTGCCGGGCATAGCCAGGGCGCCTCGCATATCCTGCGGCTGCTGCAGGAAAAGGTGGCGGGNACGCCGGTCGCAGAACGGGTNGCCGCGGTCTATGCGCCCGGCTGGCCGATTTCGGTTGAACACGATCTGCCCGTCCTGCCGTTCCCCGCCTGCGCCGCACCCGGGCAGCCGCAATGCCTGCTGGCGTGGTCGGCCTTTTCCGACGACGGCGATGCGGACATGATCATGCGGCGTTACGAAGCGACCGTCGGCTATGACGGCGAGCCGCGAGGCGANGGGCCAATCCTGTGTGTCAATCCGATCACCGGAGGCACCAATGGCACTGCGCCCGCCAGCGCCAATCTGGGGACGCTNGTCCCCGACGACACGCTGTCGAAGGGCGAACTGGTGACCGGTGCGGTGCCCGCGCGCTGCGGCGATAACGGCCTGCTGTATATCGGCGACCCGCCCGAGCTGGGTCAGGGCGTGCTGCCGGGCGGCAATTACCACGTCTACGATATTCCGCTGTTCTGGAAGAATGTGCAGGAGGACGTCATCGCACGGGTGAGAGCATGGGCGACGGCACGGGCCTCGTAAGCGACAACGCGCTNGATTACGGCGATGCGCTGCCCGATGGCGGCGCCTTGCTCGGGCTGGATCTGGGCACGAAGACCATCGGGGTCGCGACATGCGATGCCGGATGGCGATACGCGACNGCCGGAAAGACGCTCCCCCGCAGCAAGTTCAGCAAGGATTGCGGTGCCTTGCGCAAACTGGTTGCCGAACGCTCGATTGCCGGCGTGGTGATCGGTCTGCCGCGCAACATGGATGGCAGCGAAGGGCCCCGCGCGCAGGCCAGCCGCGCCTATGCCCGCAATCTGGCGGAAGCGCTCAACCTGCCGGTCTTGCTGTGGGACGAGCGTTGGTCCTCCGCCAGCGCCGAAGCGGCGATGATCGGGCAGGACATGAGCCGCGCCAAACGCGCGGCGCGGATCGACAGCCATGCCGCGGCCGTGATCCTGCAAGGCGCGATCGATACGCTGTCGGGCGGCGGTTTCTAGCGATTGGCTGAAAACGCGCAGGACCCCGTTCGGCACAGGCACGGCCGCCGGTTCACGGTTCGAGCGCGGCGCGCTGCTGGCGGGCTTCCTGCGCGACCATCAGATTGCCTGCCGCCTCTGCCTCGCGCCAAAGCGCATCGCGGTGGTTGTCGTCCGCCATGCGCGCCGCTCGCGCCTCGAAACAGGCGAGTCGCATGCGGCCGCTGGGATGATGGCGGCCGAACTGCTGCGCCAGGTCGAGCGCTTCGTCCTCGCCCAGCGCGACGGCGCAGCGCAGGAATGTCTCGCTGGCACCGGGATTGAGAACCCCCGTCACGCGGTGCCGCTGCAGATCGAAACCATATTGGTCATACCAGCCCTGCCCCGCATGCATATGCATCAGATTAAGCGACACCGAAGTCGTCTCGGGCGGATATTGTGCATGCACATCGCGGTGGGCGCGGTAATGGAGCAGCCGCCCTTCATGCAGCGTGCTGGATTCGACGAACCGCAGCGCAGCGCGTTCGCCCCTCCAGCCGGCGATCTCGCGATAGTCGATCTCGAAATATTCGCTGCGATAGCCTGGGCCGAAATAGCCCATAGTGAGGAAATCGAAATTGTGGTCGTGCGCGGTGCCGTAATCGAAGCTGCCGGCCCCGCTCGCGCGGAAGCAGCTTTCGCCTTCCCCCGGCCAGATATTGGCGCGAAGGAAGCTTCCCCCGCTCGGCGCCGACAGGACGATCACCTGCGGGCCATAGGCGGCCTCTGCTAGCGTATCGCGATACCCCTCCCGCAACTGCGCGATCAGCAGATCGCCAAGAAAATCGCGGTTGTTGCCCAGCCGTTCCAGCCTGGCGGCAGCATCGAGCAGGCTGGATTCATCCTGCGGATCGAACCCCTGCGCCACTGCCTCGACCGTTTCTTCGAGCGTGGCCGCGCTGTCCTGCGTATTCGCAATCACACGGGGCATACGGCGTGCCCCTTCCTGTCCAGCTGAGGATAGGCCGCAGCCAGCTGCGCTCGCAAGCTCGACGCGGGACCGAACAGCGGGTCCGCGCGGTCCGCTGCCATCCGCTCGAGCGCGACCAGGCCAAGGGCGCTGTCGAGCGCGAGGCATTCGCGCAGCGCCTGCCAGCGCAGATGGGGGCTTCCCGCCAGCGTCGCCTGCGCAAGCGCCAGTGCGGCATCTGCGCGGCGCATCCGGCCCAGCAGCGCGAACATCAGCTCCTGTCGGCTCTCGCTGCGATCGCCATGCGCACGCTGCAGCAGCTTGCCGGTGGAAATGGCGAACTGGCGCGTCGGAAGCGGCCTCGCCGCAGTCCTTACCAACCGCAGCATGACCAGCGGGCGGTGCACATGGCGCAGGATCCGCGCCTGTCGATGGCCCGCGAGTATCATCCGTGCACCGGATGCGACGCGTTTCGCGGTGCGCCCGATCCTGGCGTGCGATCCGTTCTCCGAGCGGATTTCCAGCAGNTCGACTTCGGCCNTCCCGCCGATCACCAGCTCGTGCCGCTCGGCATCGGGGAAAGCCGCAANATCGCAGCGTCCCNCCTCCGGCGCGCATTCGTGCACCGCCAAGCCAAGCGTCACCNGTCCCCGCCCCGCCAGTTCGAGCGAATGGAAACCCCGCGCCGACTGGTGCCGCATNCCCAGTTCGACCAGCGGGAAACGGCGCTGCAGCGCGGNCAATTGCGCGATATACGGGCGCAGGAATGCGCGGGCTGCCCGCTCGCTGGCGAGCGCGTCCGCAAGCGCAGGNCAATCCGCCAGGNCATCGCCNNCCGCATAACGGTCGAGCGCCGCCANGACGCNGCGAACGGNTTCGTCGCTGCGGCACCGCCGCACCGCACGCGTNGCNGCCTGGCGCATNACCTGCTGCATCCCATCGTCGNCACGCAGCCCGNCNATCCGCGGATCGACCAGCATCCCCCCACCCCCTTAGAGCAGCATATCGACCATCATGTGATCGAAGAGATAGATCATCACGCTGACGACCGTATCGCCTCCGCCCGATGCGGGAATGNTTCCGAAAACACCCATTGCGGTGTCGAGTTCGGGCAGGCTTTCGAGGTCGATCTTGGGAAATTCCATGCGTGTCTCCATCCATGCAGCGGACCGTGTGAGGATCACCCGATCTGCAGGANCGGAAGCTGGCGCATTGCGGTGAGCGGTTGAAATTAAAAGATTGTAAGACCGCCAGCGGCCCGGCTATCGCAGCGCCAAATGAGCGAACAGCCGCGCAAATTCGATCCGTCCAAGGCGACGTCCTTCTTCACTGGACGCGGCCATCCCGGATGGCTGGGGCTGCAATATTCCGACCATGGCGACGACTGGGTCGAACTCGAACTGCCGTGGCGCGAAGACCTGCTGGGCGAAGAAGGCCAGCGCGTGCTCGCATCGGGCCCGATCCTCAGCTTGATGGACATGGCCAGCGGCATGGCGATCTGGCGCGCGATGGACGAATTTTCGGCGATCGCAACGCTCGACCTGCGCGTCGATTACGTGCGCCCCGCGCGCGAGGGGGCGAGCGTATTCGGGCGGTCGCAATGCTATCGCCTCACGCGCAGCGCGGCTTTCGTACGGGGCCTCGCGCATGATGGCGATGCCGGCGACCCGGTGGCGCATATCCAGGCGGTCTTCATGAAGATCGCATCGACGGCGAGGCTCTGAACATGGCCGACATTTCCGACATCGATGCGCTGACACCCTATGCCCGTTCGCTCGGTATCGCGCTGGAAAGCTGGGAAGACGGCATCCCGATCCTGTCGGTGCCGTTCGACGAATTGGTCGAGGGCCGGCCCGATCACTACCACGGCGGCGCGACCGGCGGCCTGCTCGAAACCGCGGGCTATGCCGTGCTACGCGCAGAACTCGCGCGGCAGCAGCGCGCGGCGATTCTCAAGCCGATCAATATCACCGTGCAGTATCTCGCCGCCGGGAAAAGTCGGACGAGCTATGCTGCGGGGCGTATCACCAAGCTGGGCAGGCGCAGCGCGAACCTCACCGTCGAGGCGTGGCAGGACGATCGCAGCCGTCCGATAGCAACCGCTGTAATGAACGTCCTGATGGCCGAGCCTACCAACTAATTGCGCGCATCCTCCAGCTCGCGAAGCCGCTCGTCGCGCCGTTCGCGAATGGCTTCGTAGCGACGTTCGTCCGCCCACCGCCGCGCTTCCTCGATCGCCGCTTCGTCCACTGCGACACCCTGGTCGCCGATGCCGATGTCGACGGGTATGCCGTCGATCTCGGTCGAGAGAATGGCTTCGCCATCACGGATGCGCAGCCGAGAACTGCCGTCGCCGAGCGGAATGTCGCCCAGGTCCGGCACGTCGAGCGGTTCGATCGGTCCGCCCGGATCGGTCTGTTCTCGCGGGGCCGGCTGGCTTGGCGCAGGCGCGGCGTTCAGCGCCCGGTTCATGAAGTCGCGCCAGATGCGCGCGGGCAGGCCGCCACCGCTGATCGCGCCTGCAAGCGGCGAATTGTCGTCATTGCCGATCCATACGCCGACCACCAGATCGCCCGCATAGCCGACGAACACCGCATCGCGGTTGTTCTGCGTGGTTCCGGTCTTGCCGAAATTGGGGCCGCGCAGCATCGCCGCCCGGCCGGTGCCCGAATTGATCGCCGAACGCAGCATCTGTTCCATGTCCGACTGCGTCGAGGATGACAGGCTCGAAGGGCCGTCCCACAGGTTTTCGAAGAAGCCGCGTTCCTCGCGTGCAAAGGCATGCGGTTCGACAGGCAGTGCATTGGCGGCCACCCCGGCATAGGCGGAGGTGAGTTCGAGCAACGTCATCGTCGAAGTGCCCAACGCCAGGCTTGGGTCGCCCTTCGCCAGCGGCGAGGTGACGCCCAGATCGCGTGCGGTGGCGATGACCTTCTCGCTGCCGACTTCGCCCAGCAACCGCACCGCAGCGACATTGCTCGACTGCGCAAAGGCCTGCTCCAGCGTGAGGCTCTCCGAATAGCTTCCACGCGCATTCTGCGGGCGGTAACTGCCTTCGGCAATCTCGGTGTTGGCGATCCTGTCGTCGGGATCCCACCCGGCGCGCAGCGCTGCCAGATAGACGAACAGCTTGAAGGTCGAGCCCGGCTGTCGCTTGGCCTGCGTCACCCGGTTGAACGGGGATTTCGCGTAATCCTTGCCGCCGATCATCGCCACCACCTCGCCATTGCGGCGCATCGCCACCAACGCGACCTGCGCTTCGCCCAGCGGGGCAGCAGCGGTCACCTGCCGGGCGATGTTCTGCAGGCGGCTGTCGAGCGTCGTGGTCAACGTCTGGCGCGCATAGCCCTGCTCGGTCAGCGCGCGCGCCTCGGGGAGCGCCCAGTCGGCGAAATAGGTCCCGGTGGGCAAGTCGTTGCGCGTCCGCACGTCGAGCGCGGGCGGCTTCATCGCGCGCGCTTCCGCCGTGGTCAGATAGCCGGCGTCGACCATCGATTGCACGACGATCCGCATGCGCCGTTCGGCGCGGTCGTAATGCCTTGTCGGGGCATAGGCGCTGGGCGCCTGAAGCAGACCCGCGAGCATCGCGGCCTGGTTGGGTTTGAGGTTTTCCGGCTTGCGGTAGAAATAGTGCAGGCTGGCCGCACGCAGCCCGTACACATTGTCGCCGAAATAGGCGTTGGACAGGTAGCGGCCGAGGATATCATCCTTGGTCAGCCAGCCTTCGAGCCAGAAGGCAATCAACGCCTCGCGCGCCTTGCGCGTCAACGTGCGTTCAGGTGTCAGGAAAGTGAATTTCGCCAATTGCTGCGTGATCGTGCTGCCACCGCCGGTGCCCGTCAGCGCCGCGCGTGCAATACCGCGCGGATCGACACCCCAGTGCGAATAGAACCGCCGGTCCTCGGTCGCCAGGAACGCCTCGACCACATGCGGCGGCAGTGCCGATACGGTGACCGGTTCGTCAGTGATCGCCCCGTTGCGCGCGATCGGCGTCCCGTCCGCCGCGAGCAGCGTGATCTGCGGGGCCGCGATCGGCTCGAGCGACTTGGACAGCGGCGCGGTGATTGCGAGCCACGCGGCGAGCACGATGAAAAGGGCAAGGATGGCAGCGAGGATGCGCAGCGCCCACCAGCGCTTGCGCCGGCCGGTCCAGTGCTCGCGCTGCCACCAGCGCATGCGCTTCTTTTCTTCGGCATCCAGCGCGCTGTCGAGCCGATCGAGCCGGCTGTCCCAATCGTTGTAATCGAGCGCATCATGCGTCGCGTAATATCCACGATGCCCCGGTGGATCGGGCAGCGGCCCGGGCTTGCGCCGGAAGGAATCGAATATGCCCATCGCCTGCTGTATTAACTTAACAATACAGCGATGGATAGGGGAGCGCGGATTAACCCCGCTTTACGCAGATTTTCCAACCACGCTCTCGGGCAGGTCGTCGCCGAACACGCGCTGGTAGTATTCGGCCACCAGCATGCGCTCTTCCTCGTCGCATTTGTTGAGGAAGGACAAGCGGAAGGAGAAGCCGACATCCTTGAAGATGGCGTAGTTCTGCGCCCAGGTGATCACCGTCCGCGGGCTCATCACCGTGGAGATATCGCCATTGATGAAGCCCTGCCGCGACAGATCGGCGACCTTGATCATGTCGGCGAGGACCTTGCGATCGATATCGGGGTTCTTCGCCTCGACGATCTTCTGCTCGGTTTCGGCGGGCAGGTAGTTGAGGCCGACAACGATGTTCCAGCGGTCCATCTGGCCCTGGTTGATCTGCTGCGTGCCGTGATAGAGACCCGAGGTATCGCCCAGCCCGACCGTGTTGGCGGTGGCGAACAGGCGGAAATTGGCATCGGGCCGGATCACGCGGTTCTGGTCGAGCAGCGTCAGCTTGCCCTGCTGTTCGAGCACGCGCTGGATCACGAACATCACATCGGGGCGGCCCGCGTCATATTCGTCGAACACCAGCGCCACCGGATGCTGCAGCGCCCACGGCAGCAGGCCTTCGCGGAATTCGGTGACCTGCAAGCCGTCACGCAGCACGATCGCGTCGCGCCCGACAAGGTCGATCCGGCTGATATGCGCATCGAGGTTGATGCGGATGCACGGCCAGTTGAGCCGCGCGGCAACCTGTTCGATATGCGTCGACTTGCCCGTGCCGTGATAGCCCTGCACCATCACGCGGCGGTCGTGCGCGAAGCCTGCGAGAATCGCGAGCGTCGTGTCCGGGTCGAACACGTAGGATTCGTCGAGGTCGGGCGTGCGCTCATCCGGCTTGGAGAAGGCGGGCACCTGCCAGTCGATATCGATCCCGAAGGTTTCGCGCACGTCGACGGTGGTGTCGGGCGCGGGGAGGACGGTCTTGGCGGAAGCGTCGAAGCTCTTGTCGGTCATATCGTTCATCGCGTGTGGCGGGGTAGCGGGATGGATAGGTAGCTGCAAGCAACGAAATTGCACCCCAGCCCGAGCATCCCTCGACTCCCCTTGCAAGCGGTCGCATAGTCGCGTCGATGCCGTCGATCCCCTTGTCCGAACGCCTGCGCCTCAAGCTCGTCGAGCAGGTGCGCGGCGTGTTCAATGACGTGGAGAGCGGGCAGCAGCCGGTCCCGCCGTCGGACGAGGCGCTGTTCGCCAGGGACACGCCGATCCGGATGGTCCATGCCGATATCGTGGCAATGATGGTCGGCGGGATTCGCGGTCTGCTGCTGCAGATGCTGCATCCGCATGCGCTGCAGGGCGTGCTCGACCATTCGAACTTCCGCAGCGACATGCACGGACGGCTGCGCCGGACTGCACGGTTCATCGCGGTGACGACCTTCGGCCACCGGGACGATGCGCAGGCGGCGATCGACCGCGTCAACCGCATCCACGCAGCAGTCGGCGGGACATTGCCCGACGGATCGCCCTATTCCGCCAGCGATCCGCGCGTGCTGGCATGGGTGCATGTGGCGGAAGCGACCAGCTTCCTCGCCGCCTATCTGCGCCATGTGCGGCCCGATATGCCGGGCGCCGAACAGGACGGATACTATCGCCAGTTCGCGGTTATCGCACTGGCGCTGGGCGCCGATACGGTGCCGACGAACCGCGCCGAAGCCGAGGCAATCTTCCGCGAATTGCGCGGCGATCTGGCCGCATCGCCCGCCGCGCGCGAGGTCGCCGATCTGGTGCTCGGCCAGCGCCCCAAGGGCGCCCCGCCCGCGGTGCAGGCTCTGCTCGGCGCCGAAGCGGTGGCGCTGCTGCCACCCTTTGCGCGCTCGATGCTCGGTCTCGAACGGCCCGGGCTGGCGGCAATTCCCGCGCGCGCGGCGACCTGGGGCATGGGAAAGACGCTGCGCTGGGCGTTTCGCCAGACCTGATCGCTGCCCGCCATCCGACTGGCCGGCAAGCCTACTTCGCACCCGAGACGAATGCGCCCGATTTGCGCAGCAGCTGGTAGGCTTCGACCACGCGGTTGAGGCGGGCTTCGTGCTGGCGATCGCCGCCGTTGCGGTCGGGGTGGTAGCGACGCACGAGTTCGGAATAACGGCGGCGCAGACCGCGCAGATCGACTTCGAGGCCCAGCCCCATGGTTTCAAGCGCCTTGGCCTCGGCCGTGCTGAACCGGCCGTCCATTGCCATTTCGGCTTCGCGGCGCGCGCGGCTCTTGATACCGCTGGCGCGCGCGGAGATTGCGTCGAGTGGATCGGTGAAGTCGGACCAGCGCGGCATGCCGTCGACCCCGCCGGTCGGACGGAAACTGGGACTTTCGGTGCGCCAGCCCGCGCCGGGAGCCTGCGCGGCGAAGATTTCCTCGGCGCTCATGCCCTCGAACCAGTCATAGCCGGCATTGAATTCGCGCACGTGGTCGAGACACAGCCAGCGCCATTCGGCCGGGCCATCGAAACCATGGCTCTGCCCGCTGGGTGCGCGGAACTCGCCGGGCTCCTCGCATGTGGGGTGGGCGCAGACCCGGCCGGTGCCTGCGTATTGTCCGTGAAACTTTGTCTGGCGCATTCGTTCTAGGATGGGGAGCGAATTGCGCTAAGAAAACCCCCGAGAGGAGAAACCTACCCGTGACAGGATCCGTGCAGCAGGAAATGGAGCGCCTATTGACCGCGGCCTTCGCGCCGACCCGGCTCGAGGTAATCAACGACAGCGCGAAGCATGCCGGCCACTCGGGCGACGATGGCAGCGGCGAATCGCATTTCACCGTAGTGATCGAAGCCGCCGCCTTTGCCGACCAGAGCCGACTCGAACGCCAGCGGATGGTGAACCGGGCGCTTGGCGACATCCCTGGCGAACGCGTCCACGCGCTGGCCATCCAGGCCTCGGCCCCAACCAGCTAGGAGGTTCGTGACTATGAGCCAGATCGACCAGGTCCTTGTCCCGACTACGCACGATCTCGGCCAGTTTACGGTCCGCCGCGTGCTGCCCGCGCGCCAGCGCAGCATGGTTGGGCCATTCATCTTTGTCGACCAGTTCGGCCCCGCGCAGCTCGATCTTGGCGCGGGCATGGATGTNCGCCCGCACCCGCACATCAATCTTGCCACGGTNACCTGGCTGTTCGAAGGCGCGATCGACCACCGCGACAGCCTCGGCACGTTTTCGACCATCCGGCCCGGACAGGTCAATCTGATGACCGCCGGGCGCGGCATCGTGCATTCGGAACGCTCACCCGATGCGGAACGCAGGGGCGGACCGAAACTGTACGGTATGCAGACCTGGCTGGCGCTGCCCGACGGGCGCGAGGAAATCGATCCCGCCTTCGAAGCGATTACCGAACTGCCGGTGATCGAGGACGGGCGCGCCACGGCCATCGTCATCATGGGCGAACTGTGGGGCGAACGCGCGCCGACGACCACTCACGCAGCGACGATCTATGCCGAAATCGTGCTGGGCGCGGGCGGCGCGATCCCGCTCGAAGACGATGCCGACGAACGCGCGGTCATGCTGGTCGGCGGCGACGCGAGCGTCGATGGCCACGCGCTGAAGGAATTCGAGCTCGCCGTGCTTCAGCCTGGACGCGATATGACGCTGGCAAGCAAGGGCGGCGCCCGGGTCATGCTGCTCGGCGGCGAGGCATTTGCAACCGAGCGCCATGCCTGGTGGAATTTCGTCAGTTCGAGCCGCGACCGGATCGAACAGGCCAAGGAAGACTGGCGCGAACAGCGCTTCGACAAGGTCCCGGGTGACGAGGAGGAACGGATCCCGCTCCCCGAAGGCGCGCCGAAGACCGTAACCTATCCTTGAGGGGGGAGAATGATGAGTTTCGAAGGCAAGACCGCCTGGATCACGGGCGCGAGCAGCGGCATTGGCGCCGCACTCGCGCGTGAATGGNCGGCACGCGGCGCGCGGATCATCCTGTCGGGCCGCGACGCGGCACGGCTGGCCCAAGTGGCTGACGATATCGACAGCGAAACGCTGATCCTGCCCTTCGACGTGCGCGACGAGGCCGCGATGACAGCCGCAACGCAGCAGGCGATCGACTGGCACGGCGGAGTGGACATCTTTATCGCTAATGCAGGTATTTCGCAGCGCAGTGCGGCGGTGGATACCGACATGGCGGTATACCGCGAGATCATCGATATCGACCTCACCGCGCAAATCGCCGCGACGCAGGCGCTGCTGCCCCATCTGGTCGCGCGGCAGAGCGGCACGCTNTTGTTCATCAGNTCGATCGCCGGCAAGGTCGGCGTNCCGATGCGCACCGCCTATTGCGCGGCCAAGTTCGGGCTCATCGGTTATGCCGACGCGCTGCGGGCCGAGCTGTCGCAGCAAGGCGTTTCGGTGCATGTCGTGTGCCCGGGATCGGTCGCCACCGATGTCAGCCGCAATGCGCTTACCGCCGATGGCAGCAAGCGCGGGCGCAGCGACAAGGTGATCGACAACGGCATCGCCCCGGACGAAGCCGCTAAACGGATCGTCGACGCGGTGGAGGCCAACCAGCGCGAGATCATCGTCGCCGAAGGCGTGGAAGAGGCGATGGGCGAACTGCGCCGGACACCCGATCAATTGCTCGACCAGGTCGCGGGCATGGTCGCGGCCGGATATATGGACAAGATGAAGGCGGACAGTTGAGCATGCCGCTGCAGCAGAAGCGCGTGGTGCTGGCGAACGGCATCGAACTCGATGTGGTGGACGAAGGTCCGCGCGATGCGCCCGTGCTGATCTTCCTGCACGGCTTTCCCGAAAGCCACCGCACCTGGCGCAACCAGATCCCGCATTTCTCCGACCGGTTTCGCTGCATCGCGCCCGACCAGCGCGGCTATCGCGGGTCGTCCAAGCCGCAGGAGGTTGAGGCCTATACGCCCGACAAGCTGGTGGGCGATGTGTTCCTGCTCGCCGATGCGCTGGGGGTCGAGACTTTCACCATCGTCGGTCACGACTGGGGCGGCGCGATCGCCTGGGGCGTGGCCTATGGCGGCATGGCGAACGGCCGCGTCACGCGCGCGATCATTGCCAATGCGCCGCATCCGGTGCTGTTTCCCAAGCTCCTCTACACCAATCGCCAGCAGCGCGAGGCGAGCCAGTACTTCACGACCTTCCGCGATCCGGCGAATGATGCCCTGGTGCGCGAGCATGGGCTCGCGCCACTGCTGATGAAGGCGTTCGAAGGACAGGTGATGGCGCGCGTCGAAGAGGACGAAGCCGCGGCCATGCTGAAGGACTGGTCCGATCCCGCTGCAGCATTCGGAATGCTGAACTATTACCGCGCCAGCCCGATGACGGTTCCGCCGCCCGATGCACCCTACGCACTGCCCGAAGATTACCAGCCCCACCCGCTGCCGACCTTGGCGATACCCACGCTGGTGATCTGGGCGATGGACGACGAAGCGCTGCCTTCCGCCAATCTGGACGGTCTCGACCAGATGGTTGCCGACCCTGAAGTGGTGCAGGTCCCCGATTGCGGACACTTCGTTCAATGGGAAGCACCCGAAGCGTTCAATGCGGCGGCCGACGCGTTCCTTGGCCGAACCNGCTGATCAGCCCTTCCATTCGATCCATGCGCCATGCGGATGGGCGGTGGCAAGATTGCGCCTCAGATCGCCGGCGGGCCAGTAGCTGGCGGTCAGCTCATGCCGGTGCGTATCGCGGTTGGCCTCCAGGCTGACCCAGGCGAGCGGCGTCTCGGCGTCCGCGCGCTGCCCCGCGGCTTCCATCAATTCGACGATCTGGTCGCGTTCGTCGCGCGGAATGTATTGCCAGACCACCGAATGCATCAGCACCCGCGTAGTCCCTCGTTCCTGCGGACGTTCCAGCCGATCGCGGAGGAAATCGACCGCCCGCCGGCGCTCGATCTCCGGCGGGAAGGTGTGCGCCGCCGCGATCGCCGTCTCCAATCGGGCGAAGCGGTCGGTAAATTCGGGCCAGATATAGGCCTTCAGGCGCGCGACCTGCCCTTCGTCGGTCAGGTCGATCGGCGACACGTCGCAGCCCTGCGCACCGACGATGTCGAACCCCTGGTCCGGCGGGGACGCGCCGCGCCATTCGGGCGCAATCCGCATGCGCGCATTCTTGGGCCCAACGCAGACGCCGCCGAGGTCATAGCGATATCGCCGCATCATCAAATTGACGCCCGCGCTGGAGCCGATCTCGAGCAGGTCGAAATGGCCGGGAAGCCCCTGTTCGACCAGCCACAGGAATGCCGCCGCGAAACTGGCCGACCGGCCGGCTTCGTTGGTCTGGGGCGGACCGTCGAGCCACGGCATCAGGAAGGCTTCGTGCCGTTCGATCGCCGCAGCGACGAGTTCGGCGGCATTGTTCGGGCCCAGTCCTTCGTAGATCGGCGACAGGCCCGGCTCTTCCCCGCTCTGGTGCAGGGCGTGCAGTCCCCCCGCTACCCGTAGAGGCAGTGCATCGGCCAGCGGCGGACCGGCCCAGCGGCGCACCCGGCGCATGAAGGCGCCGCCGCGGTCCGTATCGAGCAGGTCGCCAACCGCCTGGCAGACCAGCGCGGTGACCCCCGCGCGGTTGTCGCGGCAATAGGCCACCTGGTTTTCGAAAGCGCGTGCCACCGCCGCCGGGCCGGTGGCCCCCGGCGTGGTCACGACATATTTTGCCTTGTCGATCGCCATTGCCCTTTGCACCCTCGCTGCCTATTTGCGCATCCAATGAACGAATGCCTCACCTTCGCCGTTCCAAAGGGCCGTATCCTTGACGAAGCGCTGCCAGTAATGGCGCGTGCCGGGGTCGTGCCCGAAGACGCTTTCCACGACAAGGCGAACCGCTCGCTGACCTTCGCGACCACGCGCAATGACATGCGCCTGATCCGCGTGCGCGCCTTCGACGTCGCGACTTTCGTGGCCCATGGCGCAGCGCAGATGGGTATTGTCGGTTCGGACGTGATCGAGGAATTCGACTATGCGGACCTTTACGCGCCCGTCGATCTCGACTTCGGGCACTGCCATCTTGCGNTGGCCGAGCCGGTAGAAGGCGCGGAAAGCATCGACGGTGCCAGCCACCTGCGCGTCGCGACCAAATACCCCAACCTCACCCGCCGCCATTTCGAACGGCAGGGCATCCAGGCCGAATGCGTAAAGCTGAACGGGGCGATGGAAATCGCGCCCGCACTCGGCCTTGCCGGGCGGATCGTCGATCTGGTCTCCACCGGCACGACGCTGCGCGAAAACGGCCTGGTCGAAACCAGCCGCATCCTCGACATTTCGGCGCGCCTCATCGTCAACCGTGCCGCGCTGAAGACCGATCCGCGCGTGGCCGCGCTGGTCGAAGCCTTCCGCGCCGACGCGGCACAGCGCGAGGCCGCCTGATGCAATTCCTGAAAACCGCCGACGCCGGGTTCGAAAGCGCTTTTGCCCGGATCGTGCGCGATCGCCGGGAAAGCGATACGCAAGTCGGGCGCGATGTCGCCTCGATGATCAACGAAGTGCGCGAACGCGGCGATGCCGCGCTGGCCGAATACACTGCGCGCTTCGACAGCCACCGGCTAGCGCAAGACGATGACTGGTGCATACCGCTGGCCGCCTGCCGCGAAGCCTATGATGCGCTCGACCCCGACTTGCGCGATGCGCTGGAAACCGCGGCCAGCCGCATCCGCGCATATCATGAGGGCCAGCTTCCCGAAAACCGCGACTATACCGACGATATCGGGATGCGGCTCGGTGCGCGTTGGAACGCGGTCGAAGCCGCCGGGCTGTATGTCCCCGGCGGACGCGCATCCTATCCCTCGTCGCTGCTGATGAACGCGATCCCCGCGAAAGTCGCAGGCGTGGAGCGGCTGGTCGTCACCACGCCTACGCCGGGCGGCGAGACCAACGCGCTGGTTCTCGCCGCTGCCCATATCGCGGGCGTGGATGAAATCTGGCGGGTCGGCGGGGCGCAGGCCGTGGCCGCGCTGGCCTATGGCACCGACCGGATCGGCAAGGTCGATGTCATCGCCGGGCCGGGCAATGCCTGGGTCGCCGAAGCGAAACGCCAGCTCTACGGCGTGGTCGGCATCGACATGGTCGCCGGGCCCAGCGAGATTCTCGTCATCGCCGATGGCAACAACAATCCTGAATGGATCGCCGCCGACCTGCTGAGCCAGGCCGAGCACGACCCGACCAGCCAGTCGATCCTGATTACCGACAGCGACGCGCTGGCTCGGCAGGTCGAGGACGCAGTCGACCTCGCGTTGATGAAGCTGCCCACCGGCAAGACGGCCAAGGCCAGCTGGGACGCACATGGCCTGATCGTGGTGGTTGGCAGTCTCGATGAGGCACCCGCCCTGTCGGACCGGCTGGCAGCGGAGCATGTCGAGCTGATGGTCGACGAACCGCAGGGCCTATTCGACCGGATGCGCCATGCCGGCAGCGTCTTCCTCGGCCGGCACACGCCGGAAGCGGTGGGCGACTATATCGCCGGCCCGAACCACGTCCTTCCCACCGGGCGCCGCGCGCGCTTTGCCAGCGGCCTGTCGGTGCTCGACTTCATGAAGCGCACCAGCTTCATCGACGCCTCCGAAGCCGCGCTGGCCGCGATCGGCCCGGCCGCGGTCAGGCTGGCGGAGGCCGAGGGGCTTCCCGCGCACGCGCTGTCGATTTCCACGAGATTGAAATGAACCAGAATTCGAAGTCCCAGGCCCGCAGCGCGGCCCGCCTCGGTGCCGTGCAGGCGCTCTACCAGCAGCATATGGAAGGCACCGCCGTGACCAGGCTGCTGAACGAGTTCCACCAGCACCGGCTCGGCCGCGTGATCGAAGACGAGGAATATGCCGAAGCCGACGTCGATTTCTTCGACGACCTCGTCACGGGCGTGGATGCGCGCCGCGCGGAGATCGACGACAAGCTGACCGCGCGGCTGGCGCAGGGCTGGACGCTGGCGCGGCTCGACAAGACCATGCTGCAGATCCTGCGTGCGGGCACTTACGAACTGATCGCCCGGCAAGATGTCCCCAAGGCCAGCTCGATCAGTGAATATGTCGATGTCGCCAAGGCATTTTTCGACGATCGCGAGGCGAAATTCGTCAACGGCATCCTNGACGCCGTGGCGACCGAGGCCGGACGCTGAACGAAAGCGCGTTCGTCGCCGCGCTCAAGGCGCTGGCGGACACCCCCGCCGCACGCGGTCTCGAGGATGATGCCGCAGTTCTGAGTGTCGGCGGCCAGCAGCTGGTCCTCACCCACGACACGCTGGTCGAGGGCGTCCACGTCCGCGCGGACGAGGACCTTGCCGACGTTGCATGGAAGCTCGTCGCAGTGAACCTGTCCGATCTGGCAGCCAAGGGTGCACGGCCCCTCGGCGTGCTGGTGTCGCATATGCTGGGCGATTCCGACGCGCGCTTTATCGAGGGCTTGCGTGAAATCCTCGGCGAATACGACGTGGCGCTGCTGGGCGGCGATACCGTGCGCGCCGAAGGCCGCAGGGTCTGGGGATGCACCGCGGTCGGCAAGGCAACGCATACGCCCGCGCCCGACCGCCGCGGCGCGCGGGCAGGCGATGCGGTGTTCGTTACCGGCACGCTCGGCTATGCCATGCTCGGCCTCGGCCACCGCGCCAGCGGCAGCCGCGCAGACCTCGCCTATCGCCGCCCGCGCCCGCTGGTGGCCGAAGGAATCGCGCTGGCCCCGCATGTAACGGCGATGATGGATGTCTCCGACGGCTTGCTGCTCGACGCCTGGCGCCTCGCGCATGCCAGCGGCGTCGAACTGGCGCTCGACAGCACGCAGGTCCCGGTGGCCGATCCGCAGAAGGCGGGGGAATGCATGCGATGGGGCGACGACTACCAATTGCTGTTTACCGCGCCCGCCGATGCTGCCCTTCCCGTTGCCGCTGCACGTGTCGGGACGGTGACCGGTGGCCCCCCCGGACTATCGCTGGACGGCGACATTTTCCCCGATGCCGAAGGGCTTGGCTACCGCCACTGATTGCTTGCGCGCAGGGCCGTGCGCGGCGAAATATTGCTANGTAATTCCACCTTGTCACGTAACGGATGCCGCTTATACCTTCGCTAAGCCTCGGCGTTTCCCGCGCCGGAGCGCAGAAAGATATAAACATAGCGGGAGGGGGAAATTTCGTGGACCTAGTTCTCATAGCAATACTGCTGGGACTGCTGGCCGTCGTGTACGGCTTCGTGACCAGCCGCCAGGTGCTTGGCGCAGGCGCCGGCAACGAACGAATGCAGGAAATCGCCGGCGCAATCCAGGAAGGCGCACAGGCCTATCTGAAACGCCAGTATACGACGATCAGCGTGGTCGGCATCGCGGTAGCGGTGCTGGTCTTCGCCTTCCTCGGCATCGTGCCGGCGGTCGGCTTCGTGATCGGGGCGATCCTGTCGGGTGTCGCCGGCTTCATCGGCATGAACATTTCGGTGCGCGCCAACGTGCGTACCGCCGCTGCCGCGCAAAGCGGGCTTCAGCAAGGCCTGACGCTGGCCTTCCGTGCGGGCGCGATCACCGGCATGCTGGTGGCAGGCCTCGCCCTGCTCGCGATTGCGGTGTTCTTCTGGTACCTCGTCGGCCCCGGCGGACACGCGCCCAATAGCCGCGAAGTGATCGACGGGCTGGTCGGCCTGGCCTTCGGCGCCTCGCTGATATCGATTTTCGCACGTCTTGGCGGCGGGATCTTCACCAAGGCCGCCGATGTCGGCGCCGATCTGGTCGGCAAGGTCGAAGCCGGGATCCCCGAGGACGATCCGCGCAACCCTGCGGTCATCGCCGACAATGTCGGTGACAATGTCGGCGACTGCGCGGGCATGGCTGCCGATCTGTTCGAAACCTATGTCGTCACGGTCGGGGCCACCATGGTTCTGACCGCGCTGCTGTTCGGTGAAACGCTGGGCGATCTGCTGCTGCCGATGATGGCGCTGCCGCTGCTCATCGGCGGGGCCTGCATCGTGACCAGTATCATCGGCACCTATTTCGTGAAGCTGGGCAAGAACAGCACCAATGTGATGGGCGCGATGTACAAGGGTTTCATCGTCACCGCTGTTCTCGCAATCCCGCTGATCTGGCTGGTCATGAGCCAGGTTCTCGGCGGCATGGGTACCGAAATCGGCGGCAGTATCGCCGGGATCGACCCCGGGGCGCCGCTGGCCGAAGAAGGCACTGCCGAACAGGTCCGCTCGTTCAGCGGCTGGGACCTGTTCTGGTGTTCGGTCATCGGGCTGGTCATCACCGGCCTCATCATCTGGATCACCGAGTATTACACCGGGACCGGGTTTCGCCCGGTAAGGTCGATCGCCAAGGCTTCCGAGACCGGACACGGCACCAATGTGATCCAGGGACTGGCTATCAGCCTTGAATCGACCGCGCTGCCGACGATCGTCATCGTCGCGGGGATCATCGCCACCTTCCAGCTCGCCGGGCTCATGGGCATCGCCTATGCCGCAACGGCCATGCTGGCGCTGGCGGGAATGGTCGTCGCGCTCGATGCCTATGGTCCGGTGACCGACAATGCCGGCGGGATCGCCGAAATGGCTGGTCTCGACGACAGCGTGCGCGAGAAGACCGATCTGCTTGACGCAGTGGGCAACACCACCAAGGCGGTGACCAAGGGCTATGCCATCGGTTCTGCAGGTCTGGGCGCACTGGTGCTGTTCGCGGCCTATACGACCGACCTCGCGGAGTTCTTCCCCGATGCGGACGTCGATTTCAGCCTCGAGAACCCATACGTGATCGTCGGTCTGCTGCTGGGCGCACTGCTCCCATACCTGTTCGGAGCGATGGGCATGACCGCGGTCGGCCGCGCTGCGGGCGATGTGGTCAAGGACGTGCGCGAACAGTTCGCGGGCGATCCGGGGATCATGGCGGGCACCAGCAAGCCCGACTATGCCCGCACCGTCGATCTCGTCACCAAGGCCGCGATCAAGGAAATGATCGTACCCTCGATGCTGCCGGTCCTGGCTCCCATCGTGATCTATTACGCGATCTACTTCCTCGCCGGTCAGGAAAACGCCTTTGCTGCGCTCGGGGCTTTGCTCCTCGGCGTCATCATCGGCGGGATCTTCGTGGCCTTGTCGATGACCGCCGGTGGCGGCGCATGGGACAATGCGAAGAAGTATATCGAGGACGGCCATCACGGCGGCAAGGGCAGCGAAGCCCACAAGGCCGCAGTTACCGGCGATACGGTCGGCGATCCCTACAAGGACACAGCCGGTCCGGCGGTCAACCCGATGATCAAGATCACCAATATCGTGGCGCTCTTGCTGCTTGCCGCGCTTGCGGGCGGCTGACGACGCGTCCGGGTGAAGGCGGTGGTGGCATGGACAGACGTGCCGCCACCGTCCTTTTCGACGCATTAACCCAGTTTAAGCGCTTTTTTCCTATGCTTGTCGCCCGATGGGGAATGCAGTGGCGCATATCGATGAACTCACGACCAGCAACCGGCTCGGTCCCGGCGGCGAGCACGAGGCCCGCTTGCAGGGCACCAGTACGCGCAGCGGCGTGGCCGGCCTGAGCGAAGGGTTCTCGGTCGCGTCATGGCGCGATGCGGATAACGCCGGTTTCATCGAAAAATGGCATCACCTTGCGCTTGCCAGCGCGACGCCCAATCCCTTCAACGAAGCATGGTTTCTGCTGCCATCGCTGCGCCAGTTCGACCCCACGCGCGAGGTCATGCTCGCCACCCATGTCGTGCGCGGAGAACTGGTCGGGCTGATGCCCATGCTGCGCGACCGCGACTATCACGGCAGGCCTCTGCCGCATCTCGCCAACTGGCTGCATTCCAACGCCTTCAGCGGCGAACCCCTGGTCAGGGCCGATCATTGCGCGTCATTCTGGCAGCACATGCTCGACTGGTGCGATCGTCACGCGCACGGCAGCCTGTTCTTCCACCTTTCCGGAATCCCGGCGGATGGCGCTGCCCTTGCGGCGCTGCGTGATATCGCCGCAAAACCGGATCGCGGCCTGCGCATCGTCGAAACGATCGAGCGCGCCGTGCTGCACAGCGGACGATCCCCGCAAGACCATTTGCGCTTGGCGCTCGACAAGAAGCGCCGCAAGGAATTGAACCGTAAGCGGCGGCGGCTGGGAGAACTCGGCGAGTTGGTGCTGACGCGCCACGACGATGACACCGGGCTTGGCAGCTGGATCGACCAGTTTCTCGAACTCGAACAGGCGGGCTGGAAAGGCGCCCAGGGCTCGGCGATCTCCAGCGCGCCGAATACCGAGGCCGTGTTCCGCGAAAGCCTGGAAGCGGCGGCTCGGCTGGGAAAACTCCAGCGGCTGGCCTTCCACCTGGACGGACAACCGGTCGCCATGCTCAGCAGTTTCGTCTGCGAGCCCCACGCCTTCGGGTTCAAGACCACATTCGATGAAAGTCTGGCAAAACTTTCCCCCGGCATGCTGCTGCAGGTCGAAAATCTCGCCATTCTCGAACGCAGGGGCGTAACCCTGTCGGACAGCTGCGCAGCACCCGACCACCCGATGATCGGCCAGATCTGGCCCGACCGGCGCGAAATCGTCAAACTGTCGATCCCCATCGGCGGCCGTCTGCGCCGCGGCATCGGGCGCGCGCTGACCGCGCTTGAACTGCGCCGGGGCAGGAACCGCAAATGACCAGGCATGACGGCACCCCATCTGTTTCGCACCACCGGGTCTTTCCCGCGCAATCTTTGGCGGCCTTCGCCCGCGCCTATCCGGAAACGCCGCATGTCCTTCGTCACGGGCTCGAAGCCGATTTCCGGCTGTCGCTCGATTCGCTGGCGCAATTGGGCGAAGCGTTGCCGGGCAGTTCGGTCGAATACAATCGTGGGGACCTGCCGATCGGGGTCGACGGCAAACCCGGCGCCACCGGCCTGACAATCGGGGATACCATCCGCAACATTGCCACCTGCCGCAGTTGGGCGGTACTCAAGAACATCGAGCAGCAGCCCGAATACCAAGCGCTGCTCATGGGGCTGCTCGACGAATTGCGCCCTGCAATAGAAGCAACCACGGGCGAATTGCTGGCTCCCCAGGGGTTCATCTTCGTCTCGAGCCCCAACGCCGTGACGCCGTATCACTTCGATCCCGAACACAATATCCTGCTGCAGCTTCGCGGGGCCAAGGTCATGACGCAGTTCCCCGCCGGCGATGCCCGCTTTGCACCCGATCGTGTCCACGAAAGCTATCACCTCGGCGGGCCGCGCGAGCTGCCGTGGGACGATGCCTTGCTTGCAGACGGCACGCCCTTCGCGCTCGAGCCGGGCGAGGCGGTGTACGTGCCGGTCATGGCACCGCATTTCGTCCGCAACGGATCCGAACCCTCGCTCTCCCTATCGATCACCTGGCGCAGCCAATGGAGCTATGACGAGGCCGGCGCGCGCTGCTTCAACGGCCTTGTCCGCAAAACCGGCTATCGCCCCGCCGCGCCCGGACGCTGGCCGGCGCGCAATCGTGCAAAGTCGCTGGCCTTTCGCGCCTGGCGCAGGGTTTTCGGTAGTCCGAACTGATACGTCCCCCCGAGAGCATGACAAGCGACCAGCAGCACGGCGATAACGCAGCGCAGTTCGACGCGCTGGCGCAGGATGGTCCGCAGCAGCGGGCGTTCCTGCGCAGCCGGTGGTTCGGTGCCTCTTCCGCCCCGCCCGACCGCATGGTGCTGCGCGGCGAAGAGGGCATGGCGCTTGCTGCATTAGGACTGGCCATGCGCCGCCGCGGCCCTTTCCGGCTGCGCGAGATTGCCGGGAGCTACTGGCCCTTCCGCGGAGTTCCGCTAGCCCCCGGCATCGACGAGGCGGTTCTCGCCGACGCGCTCGGCCGGCAGCGCAAGCGGCTTGGCTCGATCTGGCGGCTCGGCCCGGTGGAAGCCGGCGATCCCGAACTCAAGCGGCTACGCCTGGCGCTGCGCCAGGCCGGGTGGCACGCGCTTGCGCGTCCGCTAGGCCAGGTGTTCGAGATCGATCTCGCAGCCTTGCGGCAGGACGGCGCCTGGCCGTCGACCAAGACGCAGCGCAAGAACCGCTGGCGCAAGCGGAGGCTGGAGGAAGAAGGCGGCGCGGTCTCGGTCGAATTCTTTAGCGGAAGCGACTGGACTGCGCGGCAGCGCGACGCATTGGCTCAGATCGAAGCGGAGAGCTGGCTCGGGACGCTTGCCGATGGCGGGGACACCAAGTTTCGCGACCCCGAGATGCAGCGCTATTGGGAGGATATCTGCACCGACCCGGTGCTGGCAGCCATGCTATTCGGAAGCCTGATGTGGATCGGGGACACACCCGCCGCCTTCACCTTCGGGATCGAGGCCGGACCGGTGCGCTATTACATCGCCAACAATTACGACCAGCGCTTCAACCAGTTCGGTGCCGGCCGCGTCCTGCTCTATGACGATTTTGCGCGGGCGGGCGAGCGCGGCGTGCGGCGCATCAGCTGGGGTGTCGGCGATGCCGGGTACAAGAGCGAGATGGGCGCCCAGCCCGGCGCGCATCTGATCGACCTGCTGTTCGTCCGCAATGCCCTTCTGGCACGTTTGCTTTCGCCGTGGTGGGAGCGCGCGGCGTGATCACGCTGCGATGCCCCGTCATCCGCAGCACGCTGCTCTGGTGCGGTTTCATGATCGCGGTCGCGGCGTACGAACAAATCGTGCTCGGCTGGCATTTCGCCCGCGAGGAAGCGCCAATCCACAATGGCTGGCACTGGATGCGCACCGCGGGAATAGCCGTGCTGAGTTTCCTGCTCGTTGCATCGCTGGCGCAATCGCAGGTTCGCCGCGAGCAGGTGAGCGTACGCGCGGGAGCTCTCGTCTTCGCGGTCGCGCTGCTTTCGCTCGCAGCGATCGCCCTCCTTGCCGCGAGCCCTGGTGCCTTTGCGCAGATCGGGGCCGAGGACAGCACGATCGAATGGCTTTCCGCCGTGCTGCTGTTCGGCGCCGCGGGCCTGATGGGATGGCGGCTGCGGGATCGTACCCGGCGGCAACCCGCGCATGGCCAGCGCTGGGTTCCGATGGTGGTCAGCCTGGGCTTTGCCGCACTCTTCGGACTGATGGCCTTCGAAGAAGTCAGCTGGTTCCAGCGGCAGATCGGCTTCGCCACGCCCGAAGCGATCGCCGCGCGCAACTGGCAGGGTGAATTCAACCTGCACAATTTCCATACCGATATTACCGAACTGGCGCTGTATTCGGGCACCGGCGCTTTTCTCCTGTTGCTGCCGCTGCTGCGCGAAAGCGAAGTGGCGCGTTGGCCGATGGTGCGCGTTGTGGCGCCGTTCCTGCCCGACCGCACCGTTGCCGCCGTGTCCGCGCCGATGCTGGTCTTCACCTACAGCCATTGGACGCTGCTGCCCGTGCAAGCCGCCTTCTGGACCGGGCTGGCCGTTTGCGCGGCCTTCGCGCGCAGCAGCGCCACGCGGCGGGAGACGCTCTTGTGGAGCGCGCTCGCGATCTGGGTCGGCATGGGCCAGCTTACCATGCTCGCACTCGGTCCCACCAAGCTGATGGTCTTCGACAGCTCCGAATACCGCGAACTGTTTATGAGTATCGGCCTCGCGATGTACGCTTTTCGGCAATCACGTACGTGCAGTGCTTGACGCAAACGTAAAGCACCCGCAAACCGGCACCCGTGAGCATTGAAAAGACACCGGAAGAACTCGTCGCAGGCTTCGTTAGCCTGCTGTCCGTCACACGCGAAGGTGATGACGCTTTCAGCGGCCTGAAGCAGCCCAATGGGGTGGGCCGCGTCTTTGGCGGGCAGGTCATCGCGCAGGCATTGCAAGCGGCGCAGGCGACTGCTCCCGAGGGGCTCGAAGCGCATTCGCTGCATGCCTATTTCCTGCGCGGCGGCAAGGAAGGGCTCGACATCTCCTACGACATCGCGCGCGATTTCGATGGCCGCAGTTTCGCCAACCGGCGGGTGGTCGCCAGCCAGCAGGAGGAAGGCGAGGACAAACGCCCGATCCTGAACCTGACCGCCAGCTTCCAGCGCCCCGAAGACGGCCTGTCGCACGACGATGTAACCATGCCCGAAGTGGAACCGCCCGAGGACCTGCGCGGCGACATGGAAATGCGGCGCCAGATGGTCGAACGCATGGGCGAACGCATGAGCGAGCAGCAGCGCAATTTGGTGCTGCGCCCCCGGCCGATTGAAATGCGCACGGTCGACCGGCTGCACTGGATGAACAGCGAACCGCGCGAGCCACGCGCGCACAGCTGGTTCCGCACCGTCGCGCCGCTCCCCGCGATCGAAGACAATCCCGCGCTGCACCGCGCGGTAATCGCCTATGCCAGCGATTACACGTTGCTGGGTACCAGCGCGCTTCCGCATGGCCTGTCGTGGATGCGCGGCGAACTGGTGGGGGCCAGCCTCGACCACGCGATCTGGTTCCATCGGCCCGCGCGCGCCGACGAGTGGCTGCTCTATGCCACCGATGCGCCGTGGAGCGGCGGGGGCCGCGGCTTCAACCGCGGGCGCATTTTCAACCGGCAGGGCGAACTGGTCGCCAGCGTTGCGCAGGAAGGCATGATGCGCAAACGCGTCCCGCGCGACAGCTGAGCCGGCCCAGCAGGGCCTGAACGCGGCCCGGCATTTTCCCCATTTGCGACGAACCGCTGAACGGGCAATTCCGGCGGCGCATGGCGCTGCCCTGCTCCAAATCCGACCAAGCGATCGGGNNTTCGGTCGGACGTGCGCGCACGCGCATATGAACGGGCCATCGCGGGCCCTCTGGCGGGCCGATGACCGCGCAGATCCACACTGGCCTTGCTAATGCGAGTGACTCTCATTACCAGCGCGCCGAACAAACATTCAGAACAAGGGATTCGTCGATGAAGGCTATTCTGGCCACCACCACTGCCACGCTCGCACTTACGCTGGCCGCCCCCGCTTTTGCCCAAGACGCGCAAGCCGACACGGCCAATGAGACCGCCCAGGCGGATGCCAGCGCCATCGTGGTGACCGGGACGCTGAGCGAATTCGGCGCGATCAAGTCGGATACTCCCATCGTGGAAGTCGCGCGCTCGATCTCGATCGAAACGCAGCAGGACTTCGTCATCAAGGGCGCGCAATCGCTCGACGATGCGCTGACCTATACGGCTGGCGTCACGGCGGAACCGTTCGGATTTTCCACCCGCGGCGATTTCGTCCAGGTCCGCGGCCTCGATGCGCCGGAGTATCGCGACAACCTCCAGTATCTGTTCGGTTTCTACAACAACACGCGGCAGGACCTTTACACGCTCGAACAGGTCGAGGTGCTCAAGGGCCCGGCCTCGGTGCTCTATGGCGCGGGCGCGCCCGGCGGCATTCTCAATGTGGTGACCAAGCGCCCGCATGGCGAAAGCGAAGGTCAGCTGCGCGTCGATTACGGCAGCTTCGATCGCAAGCAGATCGCGACCGATATCAATGTCGCGATCCCCGGCGCGGAGGACGAGGCCCAGTTCCGTTTCATCGGGCTATACCGCGATGCCGATTCGCAGATCGAGGAAGTCTCGGACAACAAGCTCGTCCTCGCGCCGTCCTTCACCGCGCGTCCTGCTTCCGGCACCGAAATCACCATCCTGGCCAATTACTCGGATCAGGAATCGGACACCGCGCACCAGTTCCTGCCGGTCACCGGCACACTTCTGCCCGCACCCGGCGGGCAGGAAATCGATCCCTATGTCTACCACGGGGCCCCGGGCTTCAACGCATACGACACGCAGAGCTTCGCGCTGTCGCTGATCGTCGAACAGGAACTGAGCCAGGCATTCTCGCTCGAAGGCATCGGTCGCTACATGCGTTCGGATGCCGAATACCGGCAGGCGTGGATCGCCTTCGCGGGCAACGGAGTGCCGCGGCTGGACGCCGATGGAAACGGGCTGTGGACCTATTACCTCGCCGATAATCGTAGCGAACAGATGGCCTTCGACGTGCGCCTGCGCGGCGAATTCGACACCGGGCCGATCGAGCACGAACTTCTCGCCGGCGTCCAGTATCAGGATGTCTTCACCGACAGCGACACCGCCTACATCTTCAACGGGGGTGTCCTCAATGCCTTCGATCCGCAGTACCAGAACGTGCTCAGCGTGGACGAAGTGCGGCAGGCACAGGGCAATGGCCCGCGCAACTTCATCGATACGACGGGCTANTACATCTCCGACACNATGACGCTGGGCAATCTCGTAGCCACGGCGGGNATCCGTTTCGACGAAGTGACCAATGCGGTCGAGAACGGTACAACGCAGGAAGATGATGCGACCAGTGTCAGCTTTGGCGTATTGTATCGCGGCCCGGCAGGCATTTCGCCCTATGCCAGCTATGCCGAGAGCTTCCAGCCGGTTGTGGGCATCGACACGATAACCAACCAGCAGCTCAAGCCGCAGGAAGGTCGCCAGTATGAGGTGGGGATCAAATGGCAGCCGCGCGGCGTCAATGCGCTGGTTACGGTGGCGGCATTCGACATCGAAATTTCCAACCTGCCGAACCCCAATTCGCTGTTTGGCGCCAACAGCCAGCAGGAAGGCGTATCGAAGGTCCGCGGTGTCGAGTTCGAGGCCAACGCGCTGCTGGGCGGACTGCGGCTCGACGCGAATGCCAGCTACCTCGATGCCGAAGACCCCAACGGCCTGCCGCTCTCGTCGATTTCGGACTGGCAGGCCTCGCTCTTCGCCATGTATGATTTCGCTGGCGCGCTCGACGGCTTCAGCTTCGGCGGCGGCGTGCGCTATGTCGGCGGCAACGAAAGCAGCGGCATTTCGGCCCTCGACGGGAATCTGCTGACCTACCGCGTCGACGGCCGTACGGTCGGTGACCTTTCGGCGGGCTATGATTTCGGGCCCTTCGAACTGCGCGTGACCGCCCGCAATGTCACCGACGAGGACTATTTCTCGGTCTGCCTCGTGCGCGGCGACTGCTTCCCCGGCGAACGCCGGTCGATCAACGGCTCGCTGGCGTTCAACTTCTGATGGTCAGCCCGGAGCTTATCTGGCTGGCGGGTGCGCTGGCGGTGATGGGTATCGCCTTGCTGCGAATGTCTTGGGGCCGGCCCGGCCGGGCTGCAGGGCTCAACGCCCTGGGCTGGGCTGCGCTGGCCATCGGCGTCGTCATCGGCGGGGCCGTGGCGGGCGCCTGGGGGATCGCGGTCACGTCGCTGTTCGCGGTCGGGACTGCGATAGCGATCCTCGCGAAAGCGGTGTTCGAACACCCGCGCCGCCAGCGACCCGCGCGGCCGCTGCGTGAAACCGAAGCGTTGAACGGCGTCGGCGGCACGCGGATCGGGCAGGCACTGGCGACCTTTGCGATCGCCGGACCATTGGCGCTCGTCGTGTCGGTCCTGTTCGCACTTGCGGCGCGCCTGGCGCTGATCGCGGCGGGCGCGGGTGAAGCGAATGGCAATGTCGCCGTTCTCGGGCTGGTGCCGCTGGTATGGCCGATAATGGCTTTTGTCCTGCTGATCACCCAAACCCGCGGGAAGCAATTGCTACTCACCAGCGCGGTTGCGATAGCGGCGCTGGCGCTGGCCGTTCTTGTGGGGGGATTTTGATGAGCCTGGGATTTGCCAAGGAAACCGTCCGCAAGGGCCTTGCCGCCCACACCGCGCTCGGCCTCGTGTGCTGCGCGCTGCTGTACCTGATCTGCGCGACCGGCACGGCGATTGTGCTGTACGAGGAATGGCAGCGGTTCGAGCAGCGGAATGCGCCCGAAATGACCGCGATCGAACCTGCGGCGGTCCAGCGCGGGATCGAGAACGTGCTGGCGGTCGAAAACGATCGCGCAACCACCACCCACCTCTTCGTGCACATGCCGACCGATGCGCTGCCGCGGACGACGATCACCACCGATACGCAGGCATTCCATGTCGATGCCGACGGCACCATCGTGATGCCAGAGGAGAACGCCTGGTCTGAATTCCTGCTGGCGCTGCACTACCGGCTCAACCTCCCCGCGATTTACGGCATGACGCTGGTGGGTGCATTCGGCGCGATGATCGTCGCGCTGTCGATCTCGGGTATCGTCGCCCACCCGCGCATCTTCCGCGATGCCTTCCGCCTGCGCGCGCGGCGCCGCGACGCGGTCGCCACAGTCGACTGGCACAATCGGCTGGCCGTGTGGACCCTCCCCTTTGCCCTTGCCATATCGCTCACCGGCGCCATGATCGGCCTGTTCTACGTCTCCGGCGGCATTGTGGCCGAAACCGCCTATGGCGGCGACAGCGAGGCAGCGCTGGCCCCCATTTTCGGCGAGGAAGCCCCGCAGGACCCCGCCAGCGCTCCGGTCGCCGACGCGCGCCCGGCGCTGGCGCATATGGCGCGCGCCTATCCCGAGGTGGAGCCCTATTACGTCATCCTGCATGATCCGCGCACGGCCGGCCAGCACATCCAGATCGTGGGCGAGCATCCCCGCCGGCTGATTTTTGGCGAGTATTACGCTTACGGTCCGGACGGCGAATTCCACGGAACCACCGGTCTCGCCGATGGGACGATCGGGCAGCAACTGGCAGCCTCGACCTACAATCTGCACTTCGGCAATTACGGCGGGTTGCCGGTCAAGATCGCCTATATCGCCTTCGGGCTCGCGCTGACCGCGGTGGTGGCCACCGGGACCTTCATCTGGCTAAACAAGCGGGCCCGCCAGGGCCGCCCCGCCCCGCGCACGAGAGCGGTCTGGTCGGGCTTCGTCAGCGGTGTGCCGATAGCGCTGGTGACCACGCTGCTTGCCCGCCTGCTGATCGGTAATGGCGCACCTTTTGTCGCGCTGTTCTGGGGCACGCTGGCACTGACCGTGGCGGTCGCGCTGCTGCGTGTGCGGCGCGACCGCGAGGCCGCGTCCGGACCGGCGCTCGCTCCCGCTGAGTAACCGGCCCGGACCGCGTCGCCGGTATCAGTCGCCCAGCGCTTTCTCGATCGCGCCAAGCGGCACCAGTTTGAAGTTCTGCGCCCGGCCGTCGTTCACGCCGTCCTGCGCGATGAACAGCCCGCCGGGGAAGTTCGGGCCGAAGTCACCGCGCTGCGCCTCGATCCCGTCGGTTTCCTCGGTACTGCCATATTGCCCTGCGGCGATACGGAAGCGGCCCGCGGGGGTCACATCCGGCAGCGCGTAACGCATGTAGGTGTTGTCGCCCTGGCTCGAGGCATAAAGCCAGCCGCCCTCATCGCCCTCCGGAACCAGGGCAAGACCTTCGAGATCGGCCACGATCTTGCGCCCATCGACCGCGGCGACGAGTTCGCCCGCCGNCGCACCGCTGCGGAAGCGCCAGATCCCGGCCGCCTCCTCGCCGATATAAAGCGTGCCATCGCGGTGATCGACGGCGCAGCCTTCGGGCTGCGAAGGAACCTGCATCGTGCGCAGTTCGCGCGCGGTCGGGGTATCGCTCAGCGTGATTTCCCATTCGCCGATCCGGCCGCTCTTGGGCGCGGTATAGACGATCAGCCGGTCGCCGCGCCGGGTCCCGCAAATGCCGTAGGCCTCGCCGGGTCCGGACGTGACGCTGCCCAGTTCGACAAGCGATCCGCCGGCCGTGTCCAGCCGGAACAGTGCGATCCGCGCCTGTGCCAGATCGCTGCGGTCGCTGGCGAAGACGACGATGCCCTGATCCCCCATATCGACGAGATCGACATTGTTCAGCGCCGCATGGGCAGTGAAGCTCTTCGGCTGGCCGCCGAGATCATAGACGTAGAGCCCCGCTTTCTTGTCGGTCGCAACGATCAGACTGTCGGCGGGCGCAGCGGCGTTGCGCCAGATCGCCGGGTCGTCCGCCGCATCTTCATTGGCCGTCACCACCGGCTGGGTTTCCGCCACCGCGTAAACCGGCACGGCGGGGTCGCCCGGCGCGGGTACGGTGGCGCAAGCTGCGGTCAGGCCGATCCCGGTAAGTGCGAATATACGAAAATCCCTGCGCATCAGAAAGTCACCCTCACGCCGCCCTTCATGGTCCAATTGTACTCTTCATATTGATACAGGTTACGCCCGCCGCCGAACCTATTGTAGGCGAAGTACTTGGCATTGTTGATGTTCACCCATTCGTAGAACAGCTGAACGGAATCGGTCATGCGGTACTTGGCCGACAGGTCGAGCTGGAAATGGTCGTCGACATAACGGTCGAGAACGCTCGTGTCGGACAGCTCGTCGAGATACTTGTCGCGGTATGTGCCCGACAGCCGGATATCGATCGGGCCCTTGTCGTATCCGACCGAGAAATTGGCGGTGTGTTTCGCCGTCGCAGGCAGCGGGATCGATCGCGGTCCCTCGCTGGCCAGCGTGGTCACCGTGCCATCGGCATCGGTGAAGGTGTAGTTCGCCTGCACCACGACGCCGTCAAGCGTGCCGGTAAAGGCCTGCGAAAAGCCCAGTTCGATACCGAAGATGTCCGCTTCGTCCCCATTCTGGGCGATCGTCGCTTCGTCGAAGGCGATACCGCGGAAGTTGCCCGCGACATCGGTGTTCACATCGACGATGAAATTGTCGAGGCTCTTGTAGAAGACCGATGCGTGCAGCGCGCCGGTAGCGCTCATGTAATACTCTGCCGCAGCGTCGAAATTCCAGGCTTCGGTAGGCAGCAGCGCGGGGTTGCCGAATTCGCCGCTGCGTTCGCCGTCGTCGGCTTCCTCGACGGCGAAATGGGGTGCCTGCTGGAACGGCGATGGCCGCACGATCGAACGGTAGAAGCCGGCGCGCAGCACCAGATCGGTTTGCGGTTCGTACCGCAGGTTGAGGCTGGGCAGCCAGTGATCGTAATTCTTGTCGATCGAGACCGGGGACACGAGGACCGTGTCATCAGCCGCGATCGACCCGTCGGGCAGTGTCCCGTCTTCTTCGACCAGCAGGACGTTGTTGCCCACCAGCGTGTTGTCCGTGTGCTCGTAGCGCAGGCCATAGACCACGCGCAGGTCCGCGCTTTCCCAGCGGCCGAGCAAATAGCCGGCCATGATGTCTTCAGCGACTGCAAAATCCTCGACCGTGCTGTCGAACGCGCTGTCAACGTCCTGCAATTCGAAATCGCTGAAGTTGGCACGGAAGAAGTCGGACCCTTCGGTGAAACCTGCAACCGGCCCGATACCGGTCAGGCGATAGGTCTGTCCTTCGCCCAGCGCGTCGTTCAGCGTCATGGCGTCGTTTTCGTAGAACTCGACGTTCGCGTCATAAGTCTTGTCGCGCCAGCGGCCCTTGAAGCCGACCTGTACGGTGAACTCGCCATTGTCGGCGGCGAAGCGGCGTCCCAGGTCGAACTTGGCGGCCCATTCCTCGTCCTGCGCATCCGACAGCGCGACGAATTCGATATCGTTCAGCGCATAGGCACCGGGGTCGGTGAAATCGCCCGTCGGATCGCTGACGCTGTAGAGCGGGATGCGCGGATCGGCGAAGTCGAGAGCGACGCCGAAACCTTCTTCCTCATATTCGCGTTCGAATGCGATGGGATCGAGGCTGCCGTTCTCCCGCTCGCTCGATTTTGCCCAGCTCGCGGAATAGTTGGCGAACCAATCACCCCAATCGCTTTCGCCGCCGAAAACGAGCGAACGGATCTTCTGCGATTCGAAGCGGTCCTTGACATCGCGCTCGACGGTAATCGCCGCGTCCTCGTCGGGGTCGGGATCGGTGTCGCTGTAACCGACCGTCCTGCCTGCACCCGTAACGATCGCATCGCCGAGATCGAAGATCAGGCGCCGGCGGCTCTCCTGGTCGTCGAACTGGCTGTAGACGCCGCGGGCATACAGTTCGGTGCTGTCGCCCGCGCGAAGGTCGAGGCCGAGCGTCGCACTGATACGTTCGCGTTCGACATCGTAGTCGCGGTATTCGAGATCCTCGGCATAGATGACGCCGTCGTCCTCCTCCCACCCATCGGCTTCGATATTGTCGGTCTCGAAGGTGCGGCGGTAATAGCTGACGCCGCCCGAAATGCCGAAATTGTCACCGATGCGGGTGGCGAAATCCAGGCTGCCCTTGGGGCTTATCTCATCGGCGTAATCATTATAGCTGCCTTCAACCTTGGCGGTCAGCAGGCGCGTCTTGCGGTCGAACGCGCTGGTGGTCTCGATCTCGACCGACGCGCCGATCGTGTCGGCATCCATATCGGGCGTGAGCGATTTCTTCACTTCGATCGATTCGATGATGTCCGAAGATACGACGTCGAGCGCGACCGCGCGAATATCGGCCTCCGGGGACGGCAGGCGCACACCGTTGAGCGATGACGNGACGAGATCGGGCGACAGGCCGCGGACCGATACGAAACGGCCCTCGCCCTGATCATTGAGGACATTGATGCCGGGCAGGCGGCGCAGGCTTTCAGCGACGTTCTGATCGGGAAACTGGCCGATCGCGTCGCGCGTCAGCACGTCGGACACGCCATCGGCTTCCTTCTTGCGCGACAGGGCGCTCGAAAGGTTCGCGACCTGGCCCACGACCAGGATCTCATCGTCGCCAAAGCCGGTCATCGCGATCTCTGCGCGCACCGTGCCGGTGGCCGGGACGGTAATCACGCGCCTGACCGTTTCGGCTCCGACATAGCTGATCTCGAGCGTGTAATCGCCCGCCGGAACGTCTGCGAAGAGGAACGAGCCATCGCGCTCGGTCGCGGTCACGCGGTCGATCTCGACGATGCGCACCTGCGCGCTGCGCAGCGCGATGGTGTCGGTGGCATCGGATACGGTGCCGGCAAGATCGCCGGCCTGCGCCATGCCGGGAAGTGCCAGCGCCGCAATGGCAGCCCCGGCAAGAAGCGTATTCCTGATTTTCATTATTGCCCTCCGCTATCGTTGAGAGCCGCCTAGGCGCACAGTTTGACTGCGATATTTCCGCATCGCGTCGGTTTGCGGACAATTGCGCGTGCCCTGACGCGGTTGCGTCACAAAGAGCGGGCTGCGTGACGTGCGCCATTTCGGCCTGCGCAAGAAAGTGCGGGCCAAACGCTCCAATTGCGTGTAGGGGCGCCTCCGACTGCGGGCAGTGCCCGCGCCGCGACCAGCCGGGCACCCCCCGCCCGTGCATACGCGCAACCGAAAGAATACCATGCCCCTTTCCAACCTCCCGCCGGTTATCGGCGAGGCTTTGAGCGCCCGTGGCTACGACGCGCTTACCCCCGTCCAGCAGGCCGTGACCGAACCCGAAGCTAACGGCCGCGACATGGTCGTTTCCGCGCAAACCGGGAGCGGCAAGACCGTGGCCTTCGGCCTGGCGCTTGCTCCCGAACTGCTCGACGCGGTTGGCGGCACGCCCCTGTCGGAGAAGCCGCTGGCACTGGTGATCGCGCCGACGCGCGAGCTCGCGCTCCAGGTCAGCCGCGAGCTCGGCTGGCTCTATGCGGGTGCCGGACTACGCATCGCCACCTGCGTCGGCGGGATGGATGCCAGCAAGGAACGCCGCGCATTGCGCGGCGGTCCGGCGATCGTCGTCGGGACGCCCGGCCGCCTGCGCGACCATCTCGAGCGCGGCGCGCTTGACCTGTCGGGCCTGGTCGGCGTGGTACTCGACGAAGCCGACGAGATGCTCGACATGGGGTTCCGCGAAGATCTCGAGGAAATCCTCGATGCGACTCCCGATACGCGCCGCACGCTGCTGTTCTCCGCCACCATGCCGCGCCCGATCGAACGGCTGGCCGAACGCTACCAGCGCAACGCACTGCGCCTGTCGCTTGCGGGCGAGACGCGCGGGCACGGCGACATCGCCTATCAGGCAATCACCGTCGGACCGTCGGAGATCGAGAACGCGGTGGTCAACCTGCTGCGCTTCCACGAGGCGGAAACCGCGATCTGTTTCTGCGCCACGCGCGAAAGCGTGCGCCGCCTGCATGCCACGCTGCAGAACCGCGGCTTCGGCGTCGTCGCGCTGTCGGGCGAGCATTCGCAGAGCGAGCGCAACCAGGCGCTGCAGGCGCTGCGCGACCGGCGCGCGCGGGTCTGCGTGGCCACCGATGTCGCCGCGCGCGGGATCGACCTGCCCACGCTCAGCCTGGTGATCCATGTCGAGATCCCGCGCGATGCCGAGACGTTGCAGCACCGTTCGGGCCGCACCGGCCGGGCGGGCAAGAAGGGCACCGCCGCGCTGGTGGTGCCGTACAACCGCCGCCGCCGCGTCGAAGGCATGCTGCGCGGGGCGCAGATCGAGGCCGAATGGCTCGACGCACCGACCCGCGAGGCGATCCGCGCGAAGGACCGCACGCGGCTGATCGAGCGGCTGACCGAACCGCGCGAGTTCGACGAATACGAACGCGAGCTCGGCGCACAGCTGATGGCGAAGATGTCGCCCGAGGACATCGCCACCGCGCTGGTCCAGACGCTGCGCGCCGAGATGCCCGCACCCGAGGAGCTGATCGCCAACACCCCCGAGGCGCGCGACCGGGCGAAGGCCGAACGCCACCGTCCCGGCTTCGAGGACGTGGTGTGGTTCCGCATGAGCATCGGCCGCCGCCAGAACGCCGAACCGCGCTGGCTGCTGCCGCTGATCTGCCGCCGCGGGCACATCACCCGCAACGAGATCGGCGCGATCCGCATCGGCCAGCACGAGAGCTGGTTCCAGGTCCCGCGCCCGATCGCCGCCAAGGTTGCCGAGACCGTCACCCGCACCGCCTCGCCCGAGGACGAGCAGGACGAGATCATGATCGAGGAGGCCCCCGACGGCCCCCGCATCGAGGCCCGCGAGAACCGCCGCAAGCACGCCGCGCCGTAGAGATTGCCCTCGATCCGGCCGATCTGGATATTG
>FUFK010044764.1_pt1 | contig 123407 bp, 126 predicted proteins | sample 1021851 | NCBI WGS metagenome assembly FUFK01 (sample SAMEA51879418, study PRJEB19060) | metagenome
GCACTTTCGTTGCGCCATGTTGAGGCAACTCCACCTGAAGCTTTTATTATTGGAATAAGTGGATGAATATCCCAAATTTTATTCATACATTGAATTACAACATCAATTCTGCCTTCGCAAAAATGAGCATAACTTAAAGCATCAGCACAAGGAAACTGCATCAGTTTTAAAACTTTTGGAATTTTTTTTTGTCGATTAATTGACAACCATCCATGAAAAGCACCCGATACTTTCATATCTTTTATTTTTGCATTTTTATTTACTTTTAATCTTGTTTTTTTTTTATTATCAACAACGTAAGCTACTTTATCCGATATGTTGTAGTAATATTTTTTTAATTTTGGAAAGTTTGCAAGTCCTAAAATTGGAGTTCCTTTGTAGTTTAGTGAAATTAAATTACTCCAAGTTGGGTTTCCGATGACATAAGATCTTGTGCCATCAATTGGATCTATAATCCATGTAAAATCACTCTTTGTTTTTTTATAACCATATTCTTCACCGATAATTTCATGACTTGGGAATTTTTTTTTGATTTTTGATCGGATAAATTTTTCAAATGCTTTATCTGAACTAGTTACTGGATCATAACCCTTGCCTTTAAGTTTGTTAACAACCTTGAAAGGTTTATCTAATTTTTTGTAATAAAAATTAGTAAGATCTCTAGCAAGACTGTTTAGAAAATTAGCGAAATATCTTAATTTTTTTGCATTCAGTTTTTCCATGCAGACGACATACTATTTATCTTGATTAATGTAAATTTATAAATAATTCTTAAGAAACCTTATGAAAATTGAATTAAGTAATAATAAAGTTTTTTATAAAAACGGAACTTCAAGTGAGGAAATTCATCCATTTTGGCTTCGAGAAAGAGCAAATGGGGAAAAGCATTTAGATAAGGGAACTCAACAAAGGCTTTTTGATCCAACTTCTTTAGATGTAGAAGTTCAAATTAAAGAAGCACAAATTAAAGATCAAATTTTAGAAATTAACTTTAATGATGGAGTAAATTCAAAACTTGATATTAATTTAATTGCTCAAGAATTTTCAAAAAAAGATATTGCTGTTCATTCTATTGAAAAGATAAAATGGGACTCTAGTCTCAAATCAATTAAAAATTTTGAATTCAAAGATGACTTATTTGAGTCTGAAGAAATGTATAATATTTTAGTTTCTTTCTATAAATATGGATTTGTAATAATTAAAAAAGTCCCAACTGAAGATAACTATTTAGTTAAATTTGCAAACTCAATTGGAAGTGTAAGAAGAACTAATTTTGGTGAACACTTTAATGTAAAATCGAAACCAAATCCTAATGATCTTGCATATACATCTTTGCCATTAGCGCCTCATACTGATAACCCTTATAGAAATCCAGTTCCATGTATTCAAATCTTACATTGCATTACAAATGAGGTTAAAGGTGGTTTTTCAACTTTGGTTGATGGTTTTACTGTTACCGAAATACTTAAAAAAGATAATCCTGAATTTTATGATATTTTAACTAAAGTAAAAGTTCGTTTTAAATTTATTGATAAAGATATTGTTTTAGAAGATTGGTCTGAACTTATAAAGCTAGATGAGGATAATCAGTTTAAGCAAGTTAGATTTAGTCCAAGACTTGATTATGTACCAATATTAGAAAAAAAAGATTTAGATCTTTATTATAAAGCTAGAAAAAAAATTTCAGATTTATATAACTCCGAAAAATATAGAATTGAATTCAAATTACAGCCTGGTGATTTATTAATGATGGATAACCATAGATTACTGCATGGAAGAACAGAATTTGATGTAAATGAAGGTAATAGGTTTTTACAAGGTTGTTATATTGAATTTGATAGTACCGAAGGAAAACTTCGTCATCTTAAAAGAAAATATAATTTATAAATTTTCAATTTCCTTTTCTGCTTTTGCAATAGATTTTTCATAATCTATGGACATTTGATCAGCAGAGATAATTTTAATATCCGTAATTCCAAAAAAATTTAGCATTAAAGTTAACCAAGGAGTTAAAAAATCCTCCTTGCTACCGATTTTCGTTCCTCCAGAAGTAATTACTAAATAAGCTTTTTTATTTTTTAGTAATCCAATTCTTTTTCCATCTGGCGTATACTTAAATGTAGTATCAACACGTGCTGCAAGATCAGACCATGCTTTTAAAGTTGCTGGTGGACCAAAATTATAAATTGGTGCTGAGATTATAATTATGTCGCTTTCTTTGAGTTCTAAAACCAATTTATCAGATAATTGAAACATTTTTTTATGATCTTCAGTTTGTTTTTCTAATGGTATCTTCATACCTGACTCGGTTAATTTAGAAATAAAAAGCATTTCATCATCTAAGTCTCTATAGATTATTTCGTCACCAGGTTTTTTAATTTTATTAAGAAGTTTTTTTGATAGTTGTCTTGAAGTAGAGCCTTCTTTTCTAGCACTAGAGTCGATTTGATAAATTTTCATAAACTATCCTAAATTTTGTAAAAAAGGCATATACTTTAATAAATAAAAACCTAAAGCTTGTAACTGATTTGTTAAAATAAGTAACCCTGTTAATAATAATAAGATACCACCTGTTTTTACAATTATATTCATTTTTGTTTTAATATTTTTTGAGACCACCAAAAACTTTTGTAATAAATAGCCCGATAATATGAAGGGTATTGCAAGACCCATTGAATAAGAAAATAATAATATAATCCCTCTATTAATATTTTCCTCTGTTGATGCTAAAGCAAGTATAGAGCCCAAAATAGGACCTATGCATGGTGTCCATCCAAAACCAAAAGCAAAACCAACCAACACTGGACCCAAAATTCCAATATTTTTTTCTGAATGTATTCTTTTTTCGTAATTTAAAAAGCTTATGTTTATTACGCCCAATATTTGAAGTGAAAAAATTATTATTATTACTCCTGCAAAAATTCTTAGTTCGTTAGAATTACTTAGTAACAACTTTCCAAGATAAGTTGCTGCAGCACCGAAAATAATAAAAACAACAGAAAAACCTATAGTGAATAAAATTATTGGAATTAGGTTTATATTTTTTTTTTCAACTAACTCNTTNAGTGAGCTGCCAGAGATGTANGATATATATCCAGGTATCAATGGTAATACACAAGGTGATAAAAAACTTAGAAGGCCAGCGCCAAATGCAATGAATAATTCAATCATTTAACCAGTATTTTTCATGGCTGCTGATATACCTGCAATTGAAGTCATCATTGCATCATTTAGATATTTTTTGTGATTTTTGTTAATTTTTCTTTTTGAAAGTTTTTTCATAACTGTTGCTTGTAATATATTAAGTACTTCTGAATAAATATCTCTCACAATTATATTTCCCCTAAATTTTTTCCTTTGTCCAATAATAACTTTAGGTGTGATGTTTTTGTTCAATCTTTTAATTGTATTAAATTCATTTCTAAGTTTGTCGCCAACTTTTTTTAAACTTTGGTCTGCTAGGTTAGTTTCATAGACCTCTGAAATATCTGGGTCTACTTTTGAGATAACCATATCTAAAATATCCATTGTTGAGTTGAAAAAAGGCCAATTTTTCTCCATATCGATTAGCGTTTTTAAATTTTTTTTAATTGATGAAAATTTCAAGGCTTCGCCTGTTCCAAGCCAAGCAGGTAAAAATAATCTTATCTGAGTCCANGCNAANACCCAAGGTATAGCTCTTAGGCTTTGTATGTTGTCGACATTTTTTCTTTTAGAGGGTCTTGATCCTATAGATAACTTTCCAAGAGCAACATGGGGTGTAACAGTTTTAAAATATTTTATAAAGTCTGAGCTATAATTTATATTTTTTCTGTATGATTTGGTTGAAATTTTTGTCATNGCTTCTATTAAGCTCCTCCATTTCTCTTTAGGTGTAGGAGGTGGTTTTAATGTAGCTTGCATCACGGTACCGATATAGCTACATAGATTATATTTTGCTAAAGGTTCATAACCATATTTTTGTTGTATCATTTCACCTTGATCTGTAATTCTTATTTTTCCATTTACAGATCCAGGAGGTTGAGATCTTAATGTAGATCTTATTGGTCCTCCACCTCTACCAGCAGATCCACCTCGTCCATGAAAGAAAGTAACGTCAATTTTATATTTTTTGGTAAGTTTTAAAATTTCTTCTTGAAGCTTATATTGATGCCAACTTGCTGATAGCTTGCCAGCATCTTTACTAGAATCTGAATAGCCTATCATAATCTCTTGTTTGTAATTTATTAATTTTCTATACCATCCTAGTGAAAACAATTTTTCCATTATTGGTTTAGCATTAATTAAATCATCTAAAGTCTCAAATAATGGAACAACTCTTAATTTATTTTTTATTTTTGCTTCTTTTTGAAGAAATGACACTGTTAAAATATCTGATGCAGACGAAGTCATTGAAATTACATAAGCACCTAAACATTCTGAAGGTTCTGAAGCTATAGCTTTAAAAGTTGACCATACCTCTTTATTTTCCCTGTTTTTAAATATGAAATTATTAATATTATTTTTTTTGCTTTTAAGGTTTTTAGATAAAAAATTAATTTTTTTATTTTCATCCCATTGACTGTAGTTTTGATTGAATTTTTTTTTAACATACTCTGCTATTAATTGTGAATGTCTTGAAGACTCTTGTCTAATATCTAATTTTGCTAAATTTATACCAAAGCATTTTGCTCTCCTCATTAAATCTAAAAGTTCTCCACTTGCAATGTTTTCACTTTGGTTTTGTTCTAGTGACTCCCTTACTACTCTTAAAGGTTTAAGTATTTCCTCTTTAGATGATAGTAAATTTTTAGTATTTAATGGTTTTTTATTAACCAAATATTGTTCTATGGATCTATGTGTAACTCTCATCTTATCCCTTAAGGGTCTTAAATATACTCTGTAAGGTTCAAATGTTTTTCCTGTCTGTTTTTTAATTTTATTTGAACATTTATCCATTGATAGTCCTCGAATAAGTTTAGTTAACTCTTTTTCATATAGTTTAGCTGCTTCCCATCTTGATAATAGAATTACCTCCTTGGTAACAATAGATGTAACATTTGGATTTCCATCCCTATCACCTCCCATCCATGAACCAAATTCAATTGGATTAAAATTTTTTGGAAGATTTTTTCCCATATGTTTCAAGAAAATTGCATTTAATCTTCTATAAACTTTTGGAATTGTTTCCCAAAGACTATCTTCAATTACTGCTAATCCCCATCTAGCTTCCTCAGATGGTGTTGGTTTAAATCTTTTTAAATCGTCAGTATTCCAAATTATTGTAAATTCATCATAAAGTTTTTTTTCTAAAATTTTTGTTTTTGAAGGAAATTTTTTAATTAATTCTCTTTGTTCCATTATTTCAATAATTTTATGGTATTTTTGAATTAATGTTCGTCTTTTAACTTCTGTTGGATGTGCGGTTAGTACTATTCCTATATTAAGATTTTTTGCAATATTGTAGATTTTGTTTGGTGGTATTTTTTTATTTCTAAATAGGCCCTCAAAAATTTCCTCTATAAAAATATTGTCATATTTTTTCTTAGATTCTGAATTTTCAAATTCATCAAGTTTTCTTGATGCATCAATTGTTTCACTCAAATTTATAAAGTTCATGAAATGATTAAATGCTCTTGAGAGTTTAAATATATTTTTTGGACTTAATTTTTGGATTTCGTAAATTATTTTTTTAAATCTAAGCTTATCGTTTTTATTCTTTTTATTTGCTTTAGAAAGTAATCTAATTTTTTCAACCAAATTAAAAAAGTTTTCTCCCTCTTGTTTTTTAATTACTCTTCCAAGTATATTTCCAAGATATCGAACATCGTCTCTAAGTGATTTTGTAGGGATTCTTTCGTAGTAGAGATCTCTTTTTAACATTTATTACTAACCTTTTAATCCAAGGTGAGTATATTTAACATTTAAATAATCTTTTATTGCCATTGAACCACCTTCTCTTCCATATCCAGCTTGCTTAATACCTCCAAAGGGTGCTTCAGCAATTGCAACTAAAGGAGTATTAACAGCAACAGTTCCTGTCTCCATTAATTCAGAGGCTCTGTGCGCTTTTTCCATGGAGTTTGTACAAATATAACTTGATAAGCCAAGCTCATGATTATTTGCCCTCTCAATTACTTCATCAAAAGATTTGAAAGATAACATTGGAACTAATGGTCCAAAAGGTTCTACCTTCATTATTGTAAAATCATCTTTAACATTATCAAACACTGTTGGTTCATAAAAATAACCTTTGTTAAAACCTTGAGGTCTCTTCCCTCCTAAAAGTACTTTTGCACCCTCTTTCTTTGTGGTCTCAACCAATTCCTCAATTTCATTTAATCTTTTTTTTGTAGTTAGTGGACCTAGTTGGACATCAGGGTCCATTCCATCTCCAATTTTTAATTTTTTTGTTTTTTCAATAAAAAGATTTACAAATTCATCTTTCTTACTTTCTTGTATATAAAATCTGTTCGGTGAAATACAAACTTGTCCATTATTTCTAAATTTTGCAGCAATTGCCATATCGGTTGCTTTTTTAATGTCAGCATCATCAAAAACTATAAAAGGTGAGTGACCACTTAGTTCCATTGTTACTCTTTGAACTTTATCGGCTGCTTGTTTGAGAATTAATTTTCCTACTCTTGAAGATCCAGTTATTGATATTTTTTTAACTATATCGGATGCAATTAGTTGTTGGGCAATACTTGGGGGATCCCCGGATAATAAATTAACAACTCCTGGAGGGACACCACATTCTCTACAAATTTCAACTTGTTCCATTACAACACCTGGCGTTATTACATCTGGTTTAACGATTACTGAACATCCTGCGGCTAACGCTGTAGAAATTTTTCTTGCAGATAGAACTAAGGGAAAGTTCCATGGAACCAACGCTGCAACTACTCCGACTGGCTGATAATAAACGTGAACTCTAGTATCTTCAAATCTACTCTCAACTGTTTGACCGTAAATTCTTTTTGTCTCTTCAGCATTCCATTCATATATATCCGCAGCCCCGTTAACTTCACCTTTTGCCTCTGCAAAAGGTTTTCCAACTTCAAGCGTCATCCATTTAGCAAGTATATCCTGCTTTTCTCTCATCTTATCTGCAATTCTTCTTAAAACATATGCACGTTGCCAAGGAGGTGTTTTTTTCCAAACCTCTAAACCTTTTTGTGCTGACAATAATGCTTTATTTACATCTTCCGGAGAAGCTTTAGATGCTTGACCAAGCACTTCTTCATTTGCCGGATTAATTACTTCGTACGTTTCGCCAGTTGAGGACTTATGCCATTTACCATCTGTAAATTGTCCATATTTTTCGTACATATTTTAATCTAGCATGACCTTTTAAAGTGTCTAGTGTGCAAATAAATCATATCTACAAGGCATTCGGGGATATTATACTATCAAAAAAAGGAGTGTTATATGAAAGCATATATAATGGGAAACTACACTGAAAAAGCTTTTCAAGGTTTTTTAAAAGATCCTACTAGTGATAGAAAAGCAGTTGTGGAACAGCTTGTAAAAGCGATGAGTGGAACTTGTCATATGATGGACATAGTAAGAGGTTCATACGATTTTATAGTTGTTGTTGAAGTACCAAGTTTTGATGATTTCGCAGCAATTAAATTAGTTGTTGAAGCATCAGGAGCTGTAAAAAACTTGTCAATATTAGAGGCAATAGATTTTACAAAAGCTACAACTAAAGCAAGTAAGATTGGCTACAAAGCCCCAGGACAGTAAAAGATAAATTAATTTTTTTTGTCGTTATCTACGACTAAGCAGATTTCTGATTTTGTCAGAAATCTGCGACCTGTTCCGTTGTCTAAAGAGAACATTCCGCCGATGCCCTTTACGGCATCAATAGTTAAATCAGTATGTTTCCATTTTTCATACTGATCATCATTCATATAAAAGGGTACACCTCCAATTTCACCAAGTTTGACATCGCTGCTTCCGACCATATATTCATTTTTAGGATAGCACATTGGAGCACTCCCATCGCAACAACCGCCTGATTGATGAAACAAAAGCTCATCACCATGTTGAGCTTTAATATCTTGAAGTAATTTTAGAGCAGATTCTGTAGCTTTAACTTTCATAAAAATATGGCCCGTGATTCCTCACGGGCCATTATATATTAATTGTTGTTTAAAAGAAGCCTAATTTCTTCTCACTGTAAGACACGTGTAAGTTTTTCACCTGTCTATAGTGATTAAGCATCATTTTATGAGTTTCTCTTCCGATACCTGATTGTTTATATCCACCGAAAGCAGCATGAGCTGGATAAGCGTGATAACAGTTTGTCCAAACTCTACCAGCTTGTATCTCTCTACCCATTCTGTAAGCTATGTTTCCATTTCTAGTCCAAACACCAGCACCTAAACCATAAAGAGTATCATTAGCAATTTCTAATGCTTCTTTCTCATCTTTAAATTTAGTTACTGATACTACTGGTCCAAAAATTTCTTCTTGGAAGATACGCATTGAATTGTTACCTTCAAAGATAGTTGGCTCAATATAGTTTCCTTTTTCTAACCCACTATTGATTTTAGCTACATTTCCACCACATAGAACTTTGGCACCTTCTTTCTTACCTAAATCAAGGTAAGATTTAATTTTTTCCATTTGTTCTAGTGATGCTTGAGCACCAATCATAGTTTCCATTTTTAAAGGATTGTCTTGCTTAACAGCTTTAGTTCTAGCAATAGCCTTTTCCATGAACTTATCGTAGATAGATTCTTGGATTAGTACTCTGCTTGGGCAAGTACAAACTTCACCTTGGTTCAATGTAAACATTGCAAAACCTTCAAGACATTTATCTAAAAAGTCATCATCTTTTGCCATGACGTCTTCAAAGAAAATGTTCGGAGATTTTCCACCTAGCTCCAACGTGATCGGTATTAGGTTTTGCGACGCGTATTGCATAATTAATCGACCAGTTGTTGTTTCACCTGTAAAAGCAATCTTTTTGATTCTTTTAGATGATGCTAATGGTTTACCAGCTTCTAAACCAAAACCACTTACTACGTTAACTACACCTGGAGGTAATAAGTCTCCAATTAGTTCCATAAGTAACATGATTGATGCTGGTGTTTGCTCAGCAGGTTTTAGCACAACACAGTTTCCTGCGGCTAAAGCTGGAGCAAGTTTCCAAGTTGCCATTAATAGTGGGAAGTTCCACGGTATAATTTGTCCAACTACACCTAGTGGCTCAGGAATGTGATAAGAGTATTCATTGTTACTGATTTCAGCAACTGAACCCTCCTCCGCTCTGATTACTCCAGCAAAGTATCTCCAATGATCTATTACTAGTGGTAAATCAGCCGCCATACATTCTCTGATTGGCTTACCATTATCTAAACATTCTGCTGTTGCTAGCACATTAAGATTTTTCTCAATGATGTCAGCAATTTTTAAAAGAATGTTTGATCTTTCCGTAATTGAGGTTTTACCCCAAGCTGGGAAAGCTGCGTGAGCTGCATCTAGTGCTGCATCTACGTCTTTTTCATTTGATCGTGCAACAGAACAGATTTTCTCATTTGAAATAGGAGAAGTATTATCAAAATACTTACCAGATTTAGGCTCTACAAATTTACCATTTATGTAGTTTCCATATTTTGCTTTAAATGGAAATTTAACCTTTAAATGAGAGGTATCTAGAACTGAAGACACTTTCATTGCTTCTGCACTCATTTTTCCTCCATTGTTTTTGTTTCGCACATTTTTTGATTTGGTCTTAAGACTTTTTTTCTTTAAAGATTTAGAAATTTTCTTTGTCGCTTTTTTTTTTGATTTAGATTTAACCGACTTTTTAGATTTCTTTCTTTTTTTAGTCTTCTTAACCATTTCTATAATTTAAATTAAAACGCTTTTTGAATATCTTGTAAATGAGTTAAAATAATTACAATCTTGAGTTGAAAAATTATAATATCAAAAAGTCTAAGTTTTATGCTAAAATATTTATTGTAAATATGGCAATTCATTTAACTTCACAAAAAATTTTAAAAGATTGGACAGATTATAACAATCACATGAATGTGGCTTACTATGTTTTAATTTTTGACCTTAACGGTGCAGAAAAATTAATGACAACATTTAACATGGGTGAAGCATCAGCAAAGAGTACAAAAAAAAGCACAATGGTTGTTGAATCTCATATCACTTATAACCAGGAAGTGAAAGAAGGGGACAAAGTTGATGTAAATTTACTCTATTTTGATCACGATAAAAAAAGATTACAATATAAGTTAGAGATGGTTCACAGTGAACAAAAATATTTGGCATCCACTATTGAGATTTTATCTTTATATGTTGATCTGGGTCAAAGAAAAGTATCTGAATTTGAGGAAGATAAAATTAAACTAATGGAAGATTTTATAAGAAAAAATAAAAATAATTTTAATGCTGAAAATCTGATGTTTTCATCTAAACTTAAAAAATAAATTCAAATTTTTTCTTTTCTTGTTGCTATGTAAACTCCTATAGTTGCAACAAAAAAACCAAATATATCAATTGAATTAAGCGTTTCATTTAGAAATATCCATGCAATAATCGCTGAAGTTGGTGGTATTAGAAAAAAAACAGAAACAGTTTTGCTAGCTGAGTTATTTTTTATTAAATACATTAGGATAGTAAAAGCACCAAAAGACACTAATAAAATTTGATGCGACATTGCTAATATAAAAGTTGGGGTAAAAGAGATTTCAGGTTTTGCAAAAAAAATAATAACTAAAATATGAAATAAGCACCCCCCTATTGCTTGATACATATTGCTTGAAGAAAGTGGCAAATTATTACTTAATTTTTTTTGCCAAATTGTTGAAAATGTAATTGCAAAAAGACTTATAAAAGCCGCTAAAACACCATTTAAAGGTAAGTTTTTGCCAATATCAAAACCAAGGACAAGACTTGCCCCAGTAAATCCTAATATCATACCGATCCATTGAGGTTTTGTTATTTTTTCATTAAGCAATGGTCCTGCTAAGATATTTGTTAAAACTGGTTGTAAAGTTACAATTAAAGCTGTGATACCTGTGGGCATTCCAATTGAAATTGAGTAAAAAACTCCTCCCAAATAAAATCCATGAAAAAGAACTCCACTTAAAATTGATTGAATAATATTTTTATTTGAGGATTTAAAAGTGTTGTTTGCAAAAATAGAAAATAAGAAAAAGCCTATTGAAACAAAAAAAAATCTAAATGCTAAAGCAGCAAAAGGATCACTGTAATCTATAATAGGTTTTGTAGTTATAAATGCAGAAGACCAAAGTAATATAAATATTATTGGAAACAGCTTTATCATTAATTATACCTATATTAATTTCACGTGAAACCACAGAAAAACCTGCGATTGAAAATATTAATATTATTATTTAAATCTACTACATGATGTATATGATTTAATATTTATTCTACCTATAATTGAAGTTTCAATGTATGCTGTTGGTGTAATGAAAACTGACTTTTTTAAAACTACAAAAATTCTTGATGGAGGTATGGGGCAAGAGTTGCTTGCAAGGGGTCTAATTACAAAAGGAACTCTTTGGTCTGCAAGTGCTCTAATAAATGAGGAAAATCACGGTTTAATTGTCGATACGCATCGATCATTTATTGATGCTGGAGCTGATGTAATTGTAACTAATAACTTTAGCGCAAGAAAGGTAAGGCTTGAACAAAACAAAGTGGAAAATACTTTTGAATATATTAACAAAAAAGCTGGTGAGTTAGCGGTAAAAGCTAGAGATATTTCAAAAAAAAATGTTTTGATTGCGGGTGGCTTACCTCCGCAAAATGGTACTTATGTTCCAGATGATAGAGATAAAAGTATCATTGAAAAAAATTTTAAAGAGCAATCTGAGTTAATAAATCCATACATAGATTTTTTTTATTTAGATGTTTTTTCTAGTAGCTTGGAAGTGGAAATTGCTCTGGATATAATTGAAAAATTCAATAAGCCAGTTTTAGTAGGATTACACTTTAAAAAAAATGGAAAACTTCCGACAGGTGAAAATATATCTGAGGTTATAAAAAAATACAAAAAACATAATTGGCTTGGGATAATTGCGGCATGTGTTTCATTAGAAATTATTGAAGAACATATCGATAAACTTAAATCTTTTGATTTACCATTTGGGTTAAAAGCCAACCTATGGAAAGAGCAAGAACCTTTGCCAGTACATAAATTTAATCACTCTAAACCTGATGAAATTGGAAAAAATCCAAATGAAATTATGGGCTCTAGAAAAGAGGTGACGGGTGAAATTTTTTACGATTTTTCAAAGAGACTTAAAGATAAGGGAGCAACAATTTTTGGTGGATGTTGCGAAACAAATTCCTCACATATAGCTGCATTATCAAAGCTTAAATAAGCTTCTTTTGATCACCTTTTTTTACAAAATAAATTCCGATAATTATCGCTAATAAAGAAATTAGTACTTTTGTGGTAATAACTTCTCTCAAAAAAATATAACTTAAAATAACACCAAAAATTGGTATTAAATAAGCTACTTGTGACTGAAATATTAATCCATTTTGTTTTAATATTCTAAATCTTAATAACCAAGCAACACCTGTTGATACTATGCCTAGATAAATAACTGATATTGTTGAGTCTAATCTAGGACTTAAATTCCAAGGCTGTTCTAAAAAACTTACTATAGGTAAAAGAATAATTGTTGCCCAAATAAGAATTGACCCTGTAACGTTTTCGTTCCTTTTTTTACTGATTTTTAATGTTAGAACTCCGCCAATTACATAACAAGTTGAACCAAATAATATTAGTAATGCTGAAATAAAATTATTTTCATTAATAACAATATTGTCTGAAAATAAATAAACTATTCCAAAAAAACCAATAAGTACTCCAATTGTTTTTATTAAATTAAATTTCTCATTTTTAGTATAAAAATGACCTAGTATTGTTGAGCTTAATGGAGTTGTTGACATCAAAATTGCAGCAAGATTACTTTGAACAGATTTAACCCCATAAGCAATTAGAAAAAAAGGTACAACTAGATTAATAAAACCTATCGAAGCAAACCATGGCCAATCTTTTGAAAATGCTTCAATTTTAATTTTTTTATAATAGCAAAGTAAAAGTACAGGTATTGATCCAAGCAAGACTCTTAGAAATGCAATTGTAACAGGGCCGAAAGAATATGTTGATATTTTAATGTTAAAAAAAGCTGAGGCCCAAATTAACGCTAAAATAACTAGTAAAGTATAATCTGTTAATGTTGGAGTTTTCATTCTGAAATTTCCATAATTTTTCCACTAGTTATTCTCACTAAATTTTCTAAATCAATTTTGAAAATTGCATTAGGATGTCCGGCTGCTGCATAAATATCCTTAAATCTACTTAGTTGATTATCAATCATAATTTCAATTTTATTATTTAGACCAATTGGAGAAACTCCTCCAATAGTGAAACCAGTGAGAGTTTTTACAGACTCAGCATTTGCCATGCAAACATCTTTTTTACCAGTAATCTTTTTTAGTTTGTTCAAAGAGCACCGTTTATCCCCAGAAATAAGGCATAATACGAATGTATCGTCTGTTTTGATTAAGAGACTTTTAACTATAGCTCCTACTTTGCATGATAAGGCCTTTGATGCATCTAAGGCAGTTCTAGCTGATTGATCCAAAATTTGGACTTTGTAAGATTTATTAAATTTTTCCAATTCTTGCTTAACTCTTTTTACAGTTTCTTTATCTAATAAGTTTTCCATACAACTAAAAATTGATTGCTTTATTTATATAACTAATATTCAATATATGCACTAATTGCATAGGTGATATTAATTATATAAGCGTTATTATTACATAATTTTTTGGTATTACCACGGCTAACAAGAGAGGTTTATGAGCGCAAACGATGTATTAAAAACAATTAAAGATAAAGATATAGAATACGTAGACTTAAGATTTACAGACCCTAGAGGAAAACTTCAACATGTTACTATGGATGGTAAAATGGTTGATGAGGGAATGCTCAATGAAGGAATTTTTTTTGATGGTTCGTCAATTGCTGGATGGAAAGCAATCAACGAGTCAGATATGATTTTAAAACCAGATTTATCTAGAACAGTTGTCGATCCTTTTACATCTCATAATACTTTAAATATATTTTGTGATGTTTTGGATGCAATTAAAAAAGATCCATATGAAAGAGATCCAAGAGGTACAGCTAAAAAAGCAGAAGCATATTTAAAAAGTTCTGGAATTGGAGATAAAGCGTATTTCGGACCTGAGGCTGAATTTTTTGTATTTGACGATGTAAGATTTAAAAATGATATGAATGAGACCGGATTTAAAATCGATAGTACTGAGGGTCCTTATAATACCGGAAAAAAATATGAAAATGGTAACATGGGACATAGACCCGGAATTAAAGGAGGTTATTTTCCAGTTCCACCTGTGGATAGCGCTCAAGATATGAGAAGTGAGTATTTAAAAGCAATGAAAGATATGGGTATAAAAGTAGAAAAGCATCACCACGAAGTTGCTCCTAGTCAACATGAGCTTGGAATGTACTTTGGAACTCTTGTTGATCAGGCAGATAATTTACAACTTTATAAGTATGCTGTTCACATGGTATCACATTCATTTGGTAAGACTGCAACCTTTATGCCAAAGCCTGTAAAAGGTGACAATGGATCAGGTATGCACGTTCACCAATCGATTTGGAAAGGTGATACTGCATTATTTTCTGGAGATAAATATGCAGGTTTATCTGAAACAGCTTTGCATTATATTGGTGGTATCTTAAAACACGCAAAAGCTATCAATGCATTTTCTAATGCAACAACTAACAGTTATAAAAGATTAATTCCAGGATTTGAAGCGCCTGTTCTTCTTGCATACTCAGCAAGAAATAGATCTGCGTCTTGCAGAATCCCAATTACGCTAAGTAAAAAAGCGGCGAGATGTGAGATAAGATTTGGTGATGCCGCAGGTAATCCATATTTAACTTTTGCAGCTATGTTAATGGCTGGGCTTGATGGAATTAAAAATAAAATTGATCCGGGTAAATCTTTTGATAAAGATTTATACGCTCTTTCAGAAGATGAAGTTAAAAAAATTCCAACTGTTTGTGGATCTTTAAGAGAGGCAATGGAAAGTTTAGATAAAGATAGAGATTTCTTAAAACAGGGAAACGTATTCACTGATGATCAAATTGATGCTTATATTGCATTAAAATTTGAAGAGATACATAACTTCGAACACACACCACACCCGATTGAGTTCGATATGTATTACAGTTGTTAAATATTATTGTCTAGTGGTGGCAATTTTGTTTTTGCCTGGACCTTTTTTAACAATGTAATCTTGAGTTCCATTTGCACCAGTATCAACAGATTTGATAAGAGATCTTAAAAAAGTTTTTCTCTTTTCTTTTCTATCTTCTGATTTTTGCAAATTTCTAAATTCAAAAACGTTCATGAAAATAAATTATATTATATATGCATTTTTTGCAACTCTGATATGCTCAAAATGGATATTAGATTTTGAAAGACTCCCCACACCCACAACGCTCGGTTTCATTAGGGTTTTTAAAAACAAAAGATGAGGAAAATTCCTCTTCTTTGTAATCCATCTCTGTTCCTAAAAGGTACATAACTGCTCCGGGATCGACAAAAACTTTTACTCCTTTTTCCTCAATGAGCTCATCCTCAGGTTTTGATTCTTTGGCATATTCCATTACATATTCCATCCCAGCACATCCACCGCTTTTTACTCCAATTCTGACGCCCAATGATTTTTCATCTTTTGATAAAACTTCTTTAATTCTTGATGCTGCTTTGTCGCTTAATGTAATTATTTGTTTCATAAATTTAATTCTAATTTTGCAGCCTCAGACATCATTGTCTTATCCCAAGGAGGATCCCAAACTAGCTGTAGATCTACATCCTTTACCTCTGGCAGCTCCATAATACTATCTTTAACTTCTTTTGGCAAACTTTCAGCTACTGGGCAGTTTGGTGTTGTTAAAGTCATTTTTACTTTGACCAGGTTTTCACTTTCTACTTTTATATCATAAATCAATCCCAGCTCATAAATATTAACAGGTATTTCTGGATCATATATTTTTTTAATTTCAGTAATTATTTTTTCTTTTAAATTCATATTATTCAAATTTATCTGTATTTGTCTCTTCGTTAGCGTTTTTCATTGCTGCAGTAAGTGTATGCCAAGCCATTGTTGCACATTTAACTCTCATAGGATATTTTTTTACACCCGACAAAGACATTAACTTAGTTTTTTCATTTTCACCTAAGATCTTAGATTTAAGTTCTGGGTTCTGCTTTATCATTTCTAAAAAATCATCTACTAATTCTTTGACCTCTACCTCTTTCTTTTCTTTCATTAAATCTGTCATTATTGAAGCTGATGCCATTGATATTGCACAACCGCTACCCTCAAATGCAATATCAGATATTTTATTATTTTCATCAACCTTCAAATATATATGAACCTTGTCACCACATAAAGGATTGTGCCCCTTAGCATCTTTATTAAAGTTATCCGACTTTTTTAAATTTCTTGGATTCTTTCCGTGATCTAAAATAATCTCTTGATATAAATNTTTTAAATCCATTATCCCTCAAATATTTTTTTACATTTATTTAATGANTCATTTAATTTATCTAAGTCATCTTTGGTATTATAAACACCTAAAGAAGCTCTTGCTGTTGCAGATAAACCTAATTTGTCATGTAAAATTTGACAGCAATGATGCCCTGCTCTTATTGCTACTCCGTCCTCATCAAGTATTGTTGCAATATCGTGAGCATGAACCCCATCTAGAGTAAAAGATAAAACTGATCCTTTATCTTTTGGGCTACCTATTAATTTTACAGAATTATTTTTTCTTAAAATTTCCTCTCCATATTTTGTTAGTTCGTTCTCGTGCTTTTCTATGTTTTCAATACCAATCTTGTTTAAAAATTTTATCGACTCTCCAAAAGCTATTACTTGAGCTGTAGCCATAGTTCCTGCCTCATATTTATTTGGCAGCTCTCCAAAAGTAATGCCTTCCTTTTTTACTTCTCTAATCATTCCACCACCACCTTGATACGGAGGTAATACCTCAAGCCATTTTTTTTTTGCATAAAGAATTCCAAGTCCAGTTGGTCCGTACATTTTATGACAAGATATAGCGTAGAAATCACATCCAATGTCTTGCATGTCTAATTTTAAATGTGGTGCACCCTGGCAACCATCTACAAGAACTGGAATATTTTTTGAGTGTGCAAGCCTTGTTATTTCTTTAATAGGTAATATTGCACCTGTAACATTTGACAAATGCGTAATTGCTATAATTTTTGTTTTTGGAGTTATATTTTTCTCTATGCTNTCAAGAGTAACTTCTCCATCAGAATTGAATTCNGCAAACTTTATTTTTACTCCTTTAGACTTTCGCAAATAATGCCAGGGAACGTAATTTGAATGATGCTCAAGCTCAGTTAATAAAATTTCGTCGCCTTCNTCAAGAAACTTCTGNCCAAAAGTNTTNGCAACTAAATTAATAGCCTCTGTGGCTCCCTTGGTAAAAACAATTTCATTAGGATCTTTTGCATTAATATATTTTTGAACTAAAACTCTTGTATTTTCATATAAATTAGTTGCTGCTACTGCTAAATAATGGACGCTTCGACCAACATTTGAAAATTCTTTTGTATAAAAATCATAAATTCTATCNACAACCACTTGTGGTTTTTGAGATGANTTTGCACTATCTAAATAAACNAGATCATTATTTTGAACCTTATTATTAAAAATTGGAAATTGTTTTTTGATGTTATTTATATTCATTCTTTGTAACCCATGATTTCTTTTATAAATTCCTTAATTTCGTTATCAGTTATTTTTTCAATTACATCTAACAGGAAACCTTTAATCAAAAGTTTTTTAGCCTCGTTATATGTAAGGCCTCTTGATCTTAAGTAAAAAATTGAGTTTTCATTTAAATTTCCAGAGGCAGAACCATGAGAACATTTAACATCATCAGCATAAATTTCTAATTCTGGCTTTGCATTAAATTCTGTTTCATCATTAAGTAAAATTGCTTTACTTAATTGATAACCGTCTGTTTTTTGAGCAACTTTGTCTACATAAATTTTTCCTTGATATACTGATTTGGACTTGTCACTCATTACACTTTTTATTAATTGAAAACTTTTTGTGTTTTCACTAAGATGATTAATCTGAGATCTTATTTCATGATGATTTTCTCCACTTAATGAAAATATACCATTAACAAATGCAGATGAAAATTTATCTTTTAAATTACAATTAATTTCATTTTTAATAAATTTTGATCCTCTAGATAAAATAAATGTCTCAGAAATGCTGTTAGTATCCTGTTCAATGTTATTATAAGAATATTGAACATTATTATTTTCACCGCTGTCTACTTTGAAATTTTTTAAAATTGCGTCTTTTTTAAGATCAAAATTATAAAAAATATTTATAAAATTCTTTTGAGATTTGTCATTAAATACATCGATTAATTTTAAAGAACTATTAGCTTCTAAAATGAAGTTTAATTGTAAATTAATATTGGTAGATTTAGCTTCGTTGTTCACTAAGTGATAAATAATCAAAGGTCTTTTTAATTTATAATTACTTTTAACAGTAATTAAACAATTATTTTCATTAAACATATTGTTTAATGTTAATAAGGAATTATTTTCAGATCTAATATTTATTTTTTTGTCATTTGAAATATTGATTTTGTTTTTATCTTCGAAATTAAAATCTATATTTTCAATTTTTCCATTTAAAAAAATAATTTTATTATGTTCAAATTTGTCTATAAAACTTAAATTATCTGTTTTATTCGAAAAATTATTATAAAAATTTAATTCGCCAATATTTTTGCTTATTATTTGATTTAAATCTGAAAATTTCCAGCTTTCCTTTTTTTTACTTGGAAAACCATCTTTTAAAAAATTGTTAAGATATTTTTGTTTAATATCAAGCTCCTCTTTTGGCAGAGCTTCCTTAAAAGTTTTATCAAAGTCTAATTTAATTCTGTTTTCCATTTAGTTAAAATTTTCGTAACCTTTCTTTTCTAATTCCAAAGCTAATTCTGGACCACCAGATTTTATTATTTTTCCATTCATTAGAACATGTACAAAGTCTGGTTTTATGTAATCAAGTAATCTTTGATAGTGAGTAATAATCAAAAAGGCATTATTTTTTTTTCTTAAAGAGTTAACTCCATCTGCAACTGTTTTTAACGCATCAATATCAAGTCCTGAGTCTGTTTCGTCTAAAATTGATAATTTTGGATTCAAAATTGACATTTGTAAAATTTCATTTTTCTTTTTTTCACCTCCAGAAAAACCTACATTTAATTGTCTGTTAAGTTTGTCTTCATCAAATTTTAACTCTTTTGATTTTTGTTTAACTAAATTCAAAAATTCGATTGCATCTAGTTCTTTTTCTCCTCTTGCTTTTCTGATTGCATTTAGAGAAGTTTTTAAAAAAATATTTGTATTTACTCCAGGTATCTCTAGTGGATACTGAAATGCTAAGAATATACCTTTGTGGGCTCTTTCCTCTGTCTCTAAATCAAATAAATTACTTTCTTCAAATAGTATTTCGCCAGATACATCGTAACCTTTTTTCCCTGACAATATATTTGATAGAGTGCTCTTACCTGACCCATTAGGTCCCATTATTGCATGAACTTCGCCTGGCTTTATTTCTAAATTAAATCCATTTAAAATAGATTTGTTATCAATATTGGCTTTTAAATTGCTTATTTTTAACATTACCCTAAATTCCTTTTATCCTACACTACCTTCTAAGCTTATACCTACTAACTTCTGTGCTTCGACTGCAAACTCCATAGGTAATTGCTGTAGAACTTCTTTACAAAATCCATTGACTATTAATCCCACTGCCTCTTCTGGATTTAAACCTCTTTGTTGACAATAATGAAGTTGCTCCTCACTAATTTTAGAAGTTGTTGCTTCGTGAGCTATAGTCGAATCTGAATTTTTATTCTTAATATATGGAACTGTATGGGCTCCACATTTATTTCCCATTAATAAGGAGTCACATTGTGTATAGTTACTTGAGTTTTTAGCTTTTTGAGAAATGTCTACTAATCCTCTATAGGTCATATCAGATTTACCAGCACTTATACCTTTTGATATGATTTTACTTTTTGTATTTTTTCCAATATGAATCATTTTGGTTCCAGTATCAGCTTTTTGATGATTATTTGTAATAGCTATTGAATAAAACTCACCTATAGAATTATCTCCACGGAGTATACAGCTAGGATATTTCCAAGTTATTGCAGAACCTGTTTCTACTTGAGTCCAAGAAATTTTGGAATTTTTTCCTTTGCAAAGACCTCTTTTTGTTACAAAGTTATAAATCCCTCCTTTTCCATCTTTATCACCTGGATACCAGTTTTGAACTGTTGAATATTTAATTTCAGCATCGTCTAAAGCTATTAACTCAACATTAGCTGCATGCAATTGATTTTCATCTCTCATTGGGGCTGTACACCCTTCTAGATAGCTTACATAACTACCTTTATCCGCAATAATCAAAGTTCTTTCAAATTGTCCTGTATCCGATGCATTAATTCTAAAATATGTAGAAAGTTCCATCGGACATCTAACTCCAGGTGGAATATAGACAAATGAGCCATCAGTAAAAACAGCTGAATTTAGTGTAGCAAAAAAATGATCAGTTAATGGTATAACTGTACCAAGATATTTTTTAACTAACTCAGGATGTTTTTGAACAGCTTCTGATATCGAACAAAAAATTATTCCTTTTTCTGTGAGGGTCTCTTTGAACGTTGTTGCTACGGAGACTGAGTCAAAAACTGCATCTACAGCAATACCATTTAATCTTTTTTGTTCCTGNAATGGAATTCCAAGTTTCTTATAAGTTTCAAGTAATTTTGGGTCTAATTCGTCTAAACTTTTTGGCTTTTCTTTGAAACTTTTTGGTGCAGAATAATAGTAAAGATCTTGGTAATCAATCTTAGGATATTTAGGCTTTTGCCAATCAGGTTCTTTTAAAACTTTCAATCTTTCAAATGCTTTCAATCTCCAATCAAGAAGCCACTTAGGTTCTTTTTTGATATTTGAAATAAATTTAATGACATCCTCATTTAATCCTTTTGGAGCTTTATAATTTTCAATATCAGTTGAAAAACCATATTTATAATCTTTTAATTTTTCTAATTCTTTTTCTCTCATTATATTCTATTTTGATGTTTGTTGATTAAATCACTAAGTTTCTTTTTTTCGAAAAATGAATTTATATATATTTCTAGTTCATCCCATAAATTATGTGTAATGCACTTGACTGATTTACCAGTACAACTTTTTTTAATATCCTTTTTGCAAGCAATGGTTTTTACTTTTTCATCTAAAGCTAAAAATATTTCAGCAATTTTAATATCTTCTGGGTTTTTATTTAATACGTAACCACCATTAATCCCACGAACACTTCTAACTACATTATTTTTTTTTAATTTTAAAAAAATTTGCTCTAAATAAAGAATTGAAATGTTTTGTCTTAATGAAATGTCTCTTAAGCTCACTGGATTTTGAGATGAAAATTTCGCAAGATCTGCTAATGCCATTACTGCATATCTGGATTTAGTATTTAGCTTCATAAGTGTTATTTTATGCGACTTATATATATACCCGACTAAAATAGTCAAGTTTAACAAAAAATTAAAAAGACTCGCAAATCGTCCCATGATTGTTATATAAAGTTTTTCTGTGAGAATAATTATCATTAACACTTATGGAAAATAAAATAGACGAAATCTTTATACCGGGTCCAGCTGGAAGATTAGAAGCTAAATATTTTAAAAGTAAAAAAAATACCTCACCTATTGCACTTGTGCTTCAACCACATCCTCAGTATGGCGGAACAATGAATAACAAAGTGGTAGTAGAAACTTTTAATATTTTTAAAGAAAATAATTTTTCTGTTTGTAGATTTAATTTTAGAGGTGTTGGAAGAAGTGATGGGGAATTTGATAATGGTCAGGGGGAACTAGCAGATGCAGCAGCTGCATTAGATTGGCTCGAAAGAGAAAATTTGGATAATTCCCAATGCTGGGTATCAGGTTTTTCATTTGGCTCTTTAATTGCAATGCAACTTCTCATGAGAAGACCAGAAATAAACAGATTTATTGCAATATCACCGCAACCAAATGTTTATGATTTTTCATTCTTATCGCCTTGTCCAACGTCAGGATTGATGACGTATGGTAAAAAGGATGAGCTAGTTCCAATTGAGTTTATCGAAGAATTAAATAAAAGATTAAGTGCTCAGAAAGGTATAAAAGTTGAATTTCAATCTGTGCCAGATGCTAATCATTTTTTCTCTAAATCTGAGAAAAACTTAATTAATACTTTAGAAAAGTACATAAAAAAAGAAACTACTGTATTCTAAAAATTTGAAACCGAAACTCCACCTGAACTTGGTTCTTTACATCCGGTCGTTTCAGGAAANGANATTGGTAAATTAAGAAGTGATCTAATCCCTAAGAAAGCGAAAGCTTGTGACTCGATAAAGTCACCATTTAAATCTAAATTGTCAATCATATTTATTTTTTTATTAATTTTTTTTTCTATTTTTTTNATTAAAAATTTATTCTTTCTTCCACCACCAGATACATAAATATTATTATTTGAAATGTTTTTTGAAATTATTTCAGCAGTAAATTCTGCTAATGTAGCTGCTCCATCATTTAATGATAATCCTCTAACAAATGAATAATCAAAATCTAAAATATCAAATGATTTTTTATTGCTAATATTACTATTTAAAAAAAAATCTAAAGCATTTTCCAAAATTATGTGGTCAATTTTTCCTGACTCTGCAATTTTCCCATCTAAATCAAACAATTTATTAGTATTTTTTTTAATCCATTTATCAATTAAACAATTTCCCGGACCAACATCTTTAGCAAAAATCTTTCCATCATTATTAATAAATGTCTCATTTGATATTCCTCCAATGTTTAAGAACGTAGCAGATTTTTTTTTTGTTAGTTTAAATAAAAGTTTATGGAATATGGGTGTCAGAGGTGCGCCCTGACCACCGTTTATCAAATCATTTTTTCTAAAATCATAAATTACCCTTTTCTTTGTAATTTGTGATAAAAGTCTGCCATCTCCTATCTGCAATGATATTCTTTTATCTCCATCATGAAACATTGTTTGACCATGGAAGCCAATTAAGTCAATTTTTATTTTTTTCTCTGAAAGAATTTTATTTGATATTTTAGCATGAAATAAAGTTATTTTTTTTTCTAACTTTTCTAACTCACTTTTAAATTTAGTAATGTCCTCTTTAGTTAATATTTTATCCCTACAAGAATACAAATTTTCACGTGTATCTTCATCATACTCAAAAAATTCATCATAAATTGGTTCATATTGATCTTTTCCATTGGATGAAATTATGGATGCGTCTACTCCATCCATTGAGGTTCCACTCATTAAACCAAGTCCAAAATAAGTTTCTTTCATTGGTATTTTAAATTAATTTTAATAAAGTATATTGATTCTACACATTTTTAAAAATATGGAAAATTCATTCTTAAAAGAATTCAAAGAGCGAGAATATTATAATCAGTGCACAAACGAAATTGAGCTTGAAAATATTATGGGAAGCTCAAAAATTAAAGCTTATATTGGTTTTGACTGCACAGCTCAAAGCTTGCATGTTGGAAGTCTTTTACAAATAATGTGTTTGCGTTTATTACAAAAATTTGGCCATCAGCCCATAGTTTTACTTGGTGGAGGTACAACTAGAATTGGTGATCCTTCTGGTAAAGAAGAAACTAGGAAAATCTTATCTGAAAAAGAAATAGAAAAAAATATAAAAAATATACAAAATGTTTTCAAAATTTTTCTAAAGACTAAAAATCCAAAAACTAAACCTATTTTCGTAAATAATTTTAAGTGGTTAGGTAAATTAAATTATATTAGATTTTTAAGAGATATTGGTAAACATTTTACAATAAATAAAATGTTAAGTTTTGATAGTGTTAAATTAAGATTGGATAGAGAACAGTCATTAAGTTACATGGAATTCAATTATATGATTTTACAGGCTTACGATTTTTTGGAGTTAAGCAAAACAAAAAAATGTGTCTTACAGATTGGTGGTTCAGATCAATGGGGTAATATTATAAATGGGGTTGATCTTATAAAAAGACATTCTAGCAAATCTGTTTATGGTTTAACAACTCCACTAATAACCTTAGCATCAGGTGCAAAAATGGGAAAAACAGAAAAGGGTGCNATTTGGTTAGANAAAAAACTACTTTCTCCGTTTGATTATTGGCAATTTTGGAGAAATACTGATGACCGGGATGTAATTAAATTTCTAAAAATGTTTACTGACCTTGATTTAAAGGAAATAAATAAAATATCTAATAATGATATAAATTCTCTTAAAATTATACTTGCTAATGAAGCAACTAAAATGCTTCATGGAAAAGATGCTGCTTTGAGAGCACAAAAAACTGCAAAAAATATTTTTGAAAAAGGTTCAATTGGAGATGATCTTCAAACTGTTGAGATAAAAATAAAATTAATTGAGAACGGAATAAATATAATCGATTTAGTTAATTTTACAGATTTATTTGTATCTAAAAGTGAAATTAGAAGAGCAATTAAAAATAAAGGTTTAAAGTTAAATAATATAACAATTGATGATGAAAAATTAATTGTTTCAAAAAATCAATTAGATAATAAAAATTATTTTAAATTATCACACGGTAAAAAAAAGCATATTCTATTAAAATTTACTAATTAGTTTTTTTAATTTTTTCTAAAGTTCTTGTTATAAATCTCGGGGTTAATGTTTTAATAGGATTTACTGTAGTCTTTAAATTTTTTGGAGGCCCTTTAATCTTAAAGCTTACCCCAAAAACCCCCTCGCCTGTTTTCTTACCCACTAAAATATTTCCTAATATAGGGATTGAGGAAACAAATTTATTTATTGTTGTTGCTGGTACAAGTGTTCCTTTTAAACTAACTAATTTATTTTTTTGAACATATCCTTCCATGAGAATAGATATTGCAGGGCCAATGGAATAAATTTCATCTATTGTCATTTTATCATCTTTGTTAGTAAAAATCATTTCAAACTCATTAAATCTTACACCCTCTCCAGTTAATATATCTGCTATTCCTTGAAGAGACGCCAATGTAAGAAGTTTTGTTAACGCTGGTAACTCTTTTAATTTAAAGTCATAAATATTTAATTGAGAACTTGATGTATTATTAATTTTTGAGGATGAAAAATTAATTTTTCCCTCCTCAAAACCTTTAATAAAGTTAAACTTTTTAACGAAAGGTTTTGCAAAGTCAGAATAAAAGGTAGTCACTTGCTCATTATTTTTGGTTAGAATTGAAAGTGATACTTTTTGATTTTTTTTAAATTTTGAATTTAAACTAAGTGAGTTTATTTTACTTCCTATAAGAATAATTTCTCCTGAAAGATCGTTTATAACATGATCTTTATCAATATCATTTTGATCAAATTTAATATTAAAAAGCCTTCTTTGGTTATCAAAGAATTCTACATTTTTTTTTTTATCTCCAGTTAAAGTATCATTTATGATTGAATTAAGAGAAAAATTATTTCCCTCTACTAAATAAGTTTTTTTATTCTTTGTAATAATTAAGTCATTTTTAATTTTATCTTTATCTTCATATTTAAGTTTAATACTTTTAAAATCAGAAATTTTATTTTTGTTATTGATTTTTAAATTATTCACATTGAATTTGTTTTTCTCTGAGGTTATTGATAAATTTTCAATTATAATATTTTGTTTATTTTTATTCAGCTTGATATTTAACTGACATTTAACATCTTCGTTTTTATAAAAGTTAAGTAAACTAAATTTTAAAGGATTTTGATTTAGCGAAAGATTTAAATCAACCTTCGATCTATTTTTAAAATTTTCTATTTCATATTCAATATTTTCTTTTTTTTCAGAAATAAATAGTTCACCTCTACCGGATATTTTAATACCATTTCCATACTCTAAAGAAATTTTATTATTTTTTATATCAATTTTGTTTGTTAAATTCGGCAAAATTTCTTTAAATATTTTATTATTTGTAAGATATTCGGCGCTTTCTATATCGATATTTGATTTAAGATTAAATTTTTTAAATTTTAATTTTTTGTCTACTTCAAACGAAAAATTACTGTCAGAAGATAAAATTAGATTTTTAAAGTTTATATTTTTAATATAGTTAGAGTATAATTCTTGATCAATCTTAGATTTTGAATTTTTTATATTGCCACTAATTTTATAAATATTATTTATTTTTATTAATTGTAAATCATTTGAGGAAATCGCTAGATTTTTATAATCTAAATTTACATCAGTAAGACTAGTATTTTTTTCTTTATATTTAAACTTAAAATTAATTTTTTTAATTTCATCATTATTGAAAAGTTTCAAAGAATAATCTTTTACTTCTCCGGTAATTAAATAATTATTTTCTATTTCTCCTTTTTGATTTATTTTAAATCTGGCATTGATATTTAACTTTCCACCTGTTGAAACTTTATCAATTATTAACAATTGTGGACTATCTTTAAATGCTCTTGCAAATTTAATAATATTTTTTACTTCATTATAATCTGTTGAAAAATTTAAATTTGTAATTCCGAAATCTTTTTTAAAAAAAGATTTAATGTCATATGTTGTAGAAACTTTTTTTAGATTTAATTTTTTATTAGATATTTCAATTACTGGATTTTTTGTAACTATTAAAACTTTTAATTCAAATAGCTCGATTGTAAGTTTAATTTTTTTTAGTTTTACATCTATTTCTGGATGAATATCTCTAATTTTATCAGAAATAAGTTTATTAAATCTGTTGGTTTCTATACCAAAAATACTTAAATATGTTAACGAAACAAAAAAAATTAAAATTAACGATACAAAAAATATTTTTAATATTTTTATCATTTTAACTAAATAACGAGCTTTCTAAAAAACTATCAATTTCTCCATTAAGAACTTTTTCAGGGTCAGAGCTTTCAAAATTTGTTCTATTATCTTTAACTAATCTATAAGGTTGCAAAACATATGAGCGTATTTGATGACCCCAACCAATTTCNGTTTTAGCGCTCTCATTACTTTCTACTTCTTTTTGTTTTTTTTTTAATTCGTAATCATAGAGTCGTGCTTTTAACATTTTCATGCATGTTTCTTTATTTTTATGTTGTGAACGTTCGTTTTGACACTGAACCACAATTTTTGTCGGCAAATGAGTTATTCTTACAGCACTGTCGGTTGTGTTTACATGTTGTCCACCAGCACCGCTTGATCTATATGTATCAACTCTCAAATCTTTCTCTTTAATATCAATTTCTATAGTGTCATCGACTATTGGATACACCCAGACACTTGCAAAACTAGTGTGTCTTCTAGCGCCAGAGTCAAAAGGAGATACTCTCACAAGTCGGTGAATTCCAGACTCCGACTTTAACCATCCATATAAATATTCTCCTTCTATCTTAAATACAGTAGATTTTAGCCCAGCTTCATCTCCTTTATGTTCACTNATCAATCCTGTTTTAAATCCCNTGTTTTGAGCCCACTTAAAATACATTCTTTTTAACATTTCTGCCCAATCTTGACTTTCGGTTCCCCCTGCTCCTGCATGTATTTCCATATAACAATCTAAAATATCACTTTCATTTGAAAGAAAACATTTAATCTCATTTTTTTTTGTAATTATTTTTAAATTTTCAATATTTTGAATTATATCTTTTAACATTGATTGATTGTTTTCTTCGTTAGCTAATTTAAATAAATCAGCTAAATCTTTTACTTCGGTCATTGATTTTTTGTGAGTATTAACTAGTTCCTCTAAAAATTTTTTTTTTTTAAAAATTTTTTGAGCCTCAGACTTATTATTCCAAAAATCCGGCTCAAGTATTTTTTGATTTATTTTATCTAAATTAGATATAACTTTATGCTTTTCAAAGATACTCCTGTATTCTTTGGCATGTCTTTTCTATTTCAGCTTTGATATTTGAAAATTCATTTTGCATTAATAGAACCTTAATACATTATTATTTTTTAATCTATTATTTATTTTTGATTTTATTAAATCTTCCTTATTAATATCCTTTTTTTTGAAGACTTCGATAATTGTTTTTTTTGTTCCAAAAGATGCNTTCTCTCCTGTCTCAGAATCAACAACCATCATTACAACATCATTTGCAACTTTAAATGGTCTAGCATCTTTCTTTTTAGTTGAATTCTTTATAAAATTTTTAAAGATCGGCATTGCAGTTTTTGCTCCTGTCTCTCTTTTTCCAAGAGATTTTGGATTATCATGACCAACATATACACCAACAAGCAATTTAGATGTAAAACCTATAAACCATGTATCAGTATTTTTATTTGTTGTGCCGGTTTTTCCTGCTAAATCCAAATTTAGGTCTCTCAAGCCTTTACCAGTTCCTCTTTGAACAACCCCTTCTAATATAGATGTCATTTGATATGCAGTTTCTGGTGAAAAAATTTGCTCAAAGTTGTCAATAATATTTGGATATTGATTTCCCAAATGAGAAATTTCATCACATTTATTACAAACTCTATTATCAGTATTCAATATTGTATTTCCTTCACTGTCTTGAATCCTATCAATTAATATTGGAGTAACTAATTTTCCTCCATTAACAAATGATGAGTAAGCAGAGCTTAATTTTAATAAAGTTGTCTCAGCAGAACCTAATGAGATAGATAAAAGTTCGTTTGGATTATCATAAATTTTAAGTTTCTTTGAAAAATCTACAATTTTATTTAAACCTAAGTCTTGAGAAATTCTAACTGTCATTAAATTCCTAGATTTTTCTATTCCTGTTCTCAAAGTTGATAAACCATAAAACTTTTTTCCATAGTTTTGGGGCTTCCATAATTTCAGATCTGTTCCTTGTTCTAAAACTAATGGTGCATCAAGCACTAAGGATGAAGGTGTATAATCATTTTCTAAAGCAAGAGCATAAATGAAAGGTTTAAAAGCAGAACCTGGTTGTCTTAATGCTTGAGATGCTCTATTAAACTCGCTTTGTTTGAAACTAAATCCGCCAGTCATTGCTAATACTCTTCCAGTGAAAGGATCCATTACGACTATAGAGCCATTTACCTCTGGCATTTGTTTTAAACTATAAATTCCCTTTTTTATTTTTTTTACAAAAATAATGTCACCTTTTTTGAAAATTTCAGAAGTTTCTTTTTTTATCCAATTAATATCTTTGTATTCTATTATACCAGTTTCATTTTTATCTGTTTCAATTTCTATTGAAAATTTATTAATATTTTTTACTATTGCTAAATCCCAATTTAAAACTTTTTCAAGTTTAAATTTTTTTAAATCTTTGCTCCATACCTCGCTATAAACTTTATTATCTAAAGGACCTCTCCAGCCTTTTCTCTTATCATATGCAATAAGTCCATCTCTTAAAGCCTCTGTAGCAATAGTCTGAAGATTTAAATCAAGTGGGGTTTTGATATTCAATCCCTCTTTATAAACCTTATCATATCCAAATTTATCAAGTATATCCTTACGAACATCTTCAACATAATAAAGTGAGTTTTCTAATAATATTTTTTTTCTTTTTTTTAGTTTTATTTCCTCTCTGATGAATGAATTATATTGTGCGGAATTTATAAAATTATTATCAAGAAGATTTTTTATAACCAAATCTCTTCTAAATTTTGCTAACTTTTTATTTTTATAAGGATTATATCTACTGGGTGCTTTTGGAAGTGCTGCAAGTAAGGCGGACTCAACATATGTTAAATCAGTAATTGGCTTATCAAAATATTCCAAACTTGCTGCTGCTACACCGTAAGTTCCTCCACCTAAATAAATTTGATTTAAATAAAGTTCTAAAATCCTCTCTTTTGACAGAGCTCTCTCAATACGAAATGCTAAAATAGCTTCCTTGATTTTCCTATTTAAACTCACTTCATTTGTTAAAAGAAAATTTTTTGCTACTTGTTGAGTTATTGTTGAGGCACCCTCTAGCCTTTTTGAACTTAAGACATTAGAAATATTATTTATTATTGCTCTTAAGACACCTTTTGCATCTACACCTGGATGATTAAAAAAGTTTTTATCTTCTGCAGAGAGAAAGGAGTTTATAATTTTTTCTGGTATTGCATTGTAAGGAACAAAAATTCTCTTTTCTGTTGAAAAATCACTTACTAGCTCTCCATCTCCTGAGTAAACTTTGCTAGATACTGGAGCCTTATAATTTTTTAAAAATTTATAATCAGGTAGATTATTAGAAAATGCCCATAAAATTGATATTGATAAAATGGCTAATACTAAAATTCCACTAATTGCTAAAACTAATACCTTTTTAAGTAACATGCTCATTTTAGTTTATTTATTTATCAAATTTGTTAATGTTAAGGCACAGAATTTATAAATAGAATAAATTAAAAACAATGATCAAAATAATCAAAAAATTATGGAAAAGAATTTATACATTGATGCTTCGCATCCAAATGAAACTAGAGTTGTACTTAAATCAAACGGTAATATTGAAGATTACGAATACGAAAGCTTAAACAACACTTTAGTAAAAAATAATATATACTTAGGAAAAGTAAGTAGAGTTGAGCCATCTTTACAAGCAGCNTTTATAGATTTTGGTAAAGACAGACATGGTTTTTTATCCTTTAACGATATTCAATCTGATTATTATCAAATTCCAAAAAGCGACCTAGAGAAAATCAAAGAGGAAGAAGAAAAAGCAAGAGAGGAATTAATAAAAGAGAGTGAAAAAGAGGAAGAAAAAGGAATAGATCAAAATGTAGTTGAGTTAAATGACCCTGTAGAAAAAAATTCTAATGAAAATACTATAAACGAAAAAATTCCACAAAAAAAATATCCAACCAAAAGATATAAAATACAAGAGGTAATAAAACCTAATCAAGTTATTTTGGTGCAAGTTTTAAAGGATGAAAGAGGACTTAAAGGAGCGGCCTTAAGTACTTTTATATCAATTGCAGGAAAATATATTGTATTGATGCCAAACACTCCCAAAGGTGGAGGGATATCAAGAAAAATATTTAATCCAGCCGATAGAAAAAAAATAAGAAATATACTTAATCAAATAACAATACCAAAAGAGATGGGAATTATTGTTAGAACAGCGGGTGCTAATAAAACAAAAAATGAAATAGAAGGCGACCTAGAAAATCTTATTAAAGTATGGGAGTCAATTAAAGAAAATGCAATGAACTCCATTGCGCCTGCTTTAATACATAAAGAAAGCGAAATCATAAAAAGGACACTAAGAGATATTTATGATGAAAGTACTCAAAGTATAATTATTGAAGGTAACGATGGTTATCAAAAAGCAAAAAATTTTATGAAACTTATTATGCCATCACATGTAAAAAAAATAAAAAAATATAGAGACAAAGTTCCCTTATTCATTAAAGAAAAAATAGAGAATAAACTTAATGAAATATTTGAAACTCAAGTTAAACTTAGTTCAGGTGGTTATCTTGAAATTAACCCAACAGAGGCTCTTGTTTCCATTGATATAAATTCTGGAAAATCAATTAAACAAAAAAATGTAGAGAGTACTGCTCTTGATACAAATCTAGAAGCAGCAGAGGAAATAGCGAGACAAATTAAAATTAGAGATTTATCAGGATTAATAATAATCGATTTTATTGATATGATAAATTTTGGCAATAGAAGACTGGTTGAAAGAAGACTGAAAGAAAAATGTAGGAATGATAGAGCAAGAATTCAAATTGGCAGAATAAGCTCTTTTGGTTTACTGGAAATGTCTAGACAGAGATTAAGAGAAAGTTCAATTAAATGGAAAATCTCCCTAACTAATGAGACGTTTGCTTTAAAAATTATTAAATTAATAGAAATTCATATTATAGAAGCAAAAGCGAAAATAATAGATCTTAAATTATGTGAACAAGTTTGTAATTATATTGAAGATTATTTAAGCGAAAACCTTAATTATGTTGAAAAAAAATATAAAGTAAAAATTAATTTAATACCTGAAAATCAATTAATCATCCCAGATTATATTATTCAATTTAAAAACAAGAGTAAAAAAATAATAAATTCTTTAGAAAATTTATCTAAACTAGAATTTCAAAATAGAATTAATGAGGAAAGTAAAAAAATAATTAAAAATGACAGGCCTAAAGGTAAATTTAAAAGAAAAAAATTTTATAAAAAAAAATTTTATAAAAAAAAGACTAAATCAAACCTTTCTTAGGGCTTGAAGCTTTTCCATAAATAGTTTTTTTTATTCTTCCAGATAAAAATGATTTTCTACCTGCTTGAACAGCAAACTTCATTGCTTCAGCCATTTGAATTGGATTTCTTGCCATTGCTATAGCAGTATTTATTAGAACACCATCACAACCTAATTCCATTGCAATAGATGCGTCGGATGCTTGCCCTAATCCCGCATCGATTATTAAAGGTAATTTTGTTCTTGATCTAATAATTTTAATATTAACTTTATTTAATATTCCAAGCCCTGACCCAATTGGTGCAGCAAGCGGCATAATTGCTACGGCTCCTGCATTCTCTAATCTTTTTGCCATTAGTGGATCGTCGGAGCAATAAACCATGACTTTAAAACCTTCTTTAGTCAAAACCTCAGTTGATTTTATGGTTTCTATCATATCTGGAAATAAAGTTTTTTTATCCCCTAACACTTCTAATTTAACTAATTTCCATCCCCCGATCTCTCTAGCTAGTCTTAAGGTTCTCAGAGCTTCTGATGATGTAAAACAACCAGCAGTATTTGGTAAATAAGTTATTTTTTTTGGATCTATATAGTCCATCAATAAAGGTTTTTTTTTATCAAATATATTTACTCTTCTTACTGCAACAGTTACTATTTGAGCACCTGATGCCTTAATAGCTTCAGAACACTCTTTAAAACTTTTGTACTTTCCTGTACCAACTATCAATCTAGATTTAAATTTTTTATTTGAAATATTTAAATAGTCATGCATTTCTAACCGCCCCCAATAAAATGAACTATTTCTATTTTATCTCCATTTTTAATTTTTATTTTATTAATCATTTTCTTATTTATAATCTTTTCATTTACTTCTACTGCAACCTTCTTTAATGAGATTTTATTAGTACTTAAAAGCGATTTTAAACTAATTTTACTGTTTATTGACCTTTTTCTTCCATTAATCTTTATTTTTACTTTGTTTATTTTTTTCATATTATATAAATATTTTATGACGACTAAAATTTTAATTATTAATGGTCCAAATCTTAATCTATTAGGTGAAAGAGAACAATCACAATATGGAACTAAAAATTTTGAGGAATTAAAAAATGAGTGTAAAAAAAAAGCAGATGAACTAGGTATAAAAATTGATATTNTTCAATCAAATATTGAGGGAGAAATTGTAAGTTTTATTCAAGATGCTAGAAATAAATATAACGGCATTATTATAAATGCCGCAGGTTTCACCCATACCTCAGTTGCTATTAGNGATGCTTTAGAAATNTTTAAANAACCAAGTATTGAATTACATATATCAAATATTTATAAAAGAGAGGAATTTAGACAAAAATCCTTAATAAGTGGTGTTGTAAATGGTGGTATTTTTGGTTTAGGTACTGAGGGATATATTTTGGCCATAATTGCAATACATAAAATTTTAGCACATGAAAATTGATAAAAAATTAATTAAAGAGTTAACNGGTTATCTTAACGAATTTAATTTAACTGAGTTAGAGTATGCTGATAATGATACAAAAATTAAAGTTTCAAAAGCTCGCAATATAAATGCACCATTTAATGATAATCAGAGTATTCAAGTAAAAAATGATACTACTACTAATAAAAAAACATCTGGCAACCAAGTAAAATCTCCAATTATTGGAACAGCATATTTAGCGCCTGAGCCAGGAGGTAAAAAGTTTACTGAAGTTGGAAAAAAAATTAAAAAGGGTGATACTGTTATGATAGTTGAAGCTATGAAAACTATGAACCACGTTCCATCACCTTTTGACGGTGTTGTAAAAGAAATTTGTGTTGAAGATGGTTCGCCAGTTGAATTTGATCAAATTATTGCAGTAGTTTCTTAATGTTTAAAAAAATTTTGATAGCAAATAGAGGTGAGATTGCTGTCAGAATTATAAGAGCATGTAAAGAGTGGGGAATTTCAACCGTGGCTGTTCATTCTGACGTTGATAGAGAGAGCATGCATGTAAGATTAGCAGATGAAAGTATATGCATAGGTTCTCACCAGCCAGTAAACAGCTATTTAAATATTCCAGCTATAATGTCTGCTATAGAATTAACAAATTCTGAAGCTGTTCACCCAGGATATGGTTTCTTATCTGAAAATTCAAATTTTGCAAAGATATTAGAGGACAATAAAATTAAATTTATAGGGCCATCATCAAAATTGATAAAAATGATGGGTGATAAAATACAAGCAAAAAAAATTGCCAAAGAGCATGGATTACCTGTAATTGAGGGGTCAGATGGAGGAGTTTCAGATATTAATGATGCGAAAGAAATTTGCAAAAAAATTGGTTTTCCAGTTTTAATAAAAGCTGCAGGTGGTGGTGGTGGAAAAGGCATGAAAATTGTTTTTGAAGAAAAAGATTTTGAAAATTTNTTTCTTACTGCAAAATCAGAGGCAAAAAAATATTTTGGAAATGATGAAGTTTATATTGAAAAATTTTTTCAAAATCCAAGACATATAGAAGTTCAAGTTTTATCAGGCAAAAATGGTACTGTTCACCTTCATGAGAGAGATTGCTCAGTACAAAGAAGACATCAAAAATTAATTGAGGAAACTCCAAGTCCAGTTTTAAATGATGATTTAAGAAAAGATCTTTTTTCAAAAACGATTAATATGGTTGAAAAAATTGGTTATGAAGGAGCTGGTACAGTTGAATTTATTTTTGAAGATGGAAAATTCTATTTTCTTGAAATGAATACAAGAGTACAAGTTGAACATCCTGTCACTGAAATGGTTACTGGAATAGATATTATTAAAGAACAGATTTGGATTGCCTATTCTGGTGAAACCGCACTAAAACAAAAAGATATTAATCCAAGAGGTCATGCAATTGAATGTAGNATAAATGCTGAGGATGCGAGTAAGAATTTTCAACCATCTCCAGGTGTTATTGGNATGTGTCATCAGCCCTCTGGATTTAGAACCAGAGTGGATGGTGCAATCTACCAAGGGTATAAAGTAACACCATTTTATGACAGTATGATTTGTAAGTTGATTTGTCATGGCAGAAATAGAACTGAAGCTATTCAAAGGATTTTACGATCTCTAGATGAATTTGTTATAGAAGGTATAACGACTACTATTGATTTACACAAAAAATTACTTACACATAAAAAATTTATAGAATCTGAATTTAATGTTTCTTGGCTAGATAAAGATAAAATAATTTAATAACATTTAGTTATCCAAATATCGTAAACTGGGTGATCAAAAGGTCTTAGAGTTGGGCTAGATGAGAATGTCCAACCATTAAATACAAAAACTTCGTCATTATCATTGCTCTTAAGGTCTTTTACTTGTAAATATGCAGTTATTTCAGGATTATCATCAAATTCAGAATTTTTACATTTTAATGCTTTAATCGAGATGTTTTTAAAAATTTTTTCCTCTAAAATTTTTACCCTCAGTTCATAGCTTTTAGAACTAACTTTATCTAAAACTTTAATTTCTAAATAATTACCCTCCAAAATTGAGTTTTGCGAGTTTGAGGGTATTGTGTAAAGGAGAAAAAAAATAAATAATAAAAAGGAGTTAATTTTTCCAACTAGTATATTTTTTTTTAATTTGATCATTTTTTTTATTTGGATGATATGCTTTATCTGTGCCGGTTAAATTTGGTGAGTGAGGTTTTTGCCATTTATATTTTTTTGTATCATGTTTATATTCAACTTTATTTTTCATGAAATGGATCCAAGAAAACCAATCGTTTGGAATTTTTGACGCATCTATTTCATCTTTATAAATAATCCATCTTTTNGTTTTTTTTTTGTTTTCATAATATTTATTACCAAACTCATCTTTTCCTACGAATTTTCCAAAAAAAAATGTATATAATTTTGTACCTAGGGTCTCTTGATTCCACCAAACAAAAATTTTTTTTAAAAATGTCAACATAATTATTTAACTTATTTTCAATTTTAAATTGCAAAAAATAAATTAGACTAAACTTTTAATTTGTATATACATTATTTAAATAAAGACTCAAAAAAATAAATTTTTATGGCAAAATATTTAGTTGAAACTTATTATAATTGTAGCTTTAAGGTAAGTCATTATTTGGATAAAGTAGACGAAAAAGAGTTATCTAATCTTGAAAACAGAGATGACGGGAAGTTTGAAATACTTGATATCAAATTAGATACAAGAAAAACTAAAAGTTTAGAAAAGAATCAAAAAAATTCAGAGAAAAATACTATAGAAACAAAAACTGAGAGTATTAAAAAACAAATTATAAAAGATAATAATTTGCCTTTAATCAACAAATTGACCGATAGTGTGGGTAGGAGATTTAGTATGCCAGATCGTAGAAAAGGCTATATTCAGAAAGTAACCATTGGGGATCATAAAGTATATTTGCATACAGGAGAATATGAGGATGGAAAAATTGGAGAAATTTTCATTGATACCAGCAAAGAGGGAGAATTAGTAAAAGCTTTAATGAATAATTTTGCAATAGCAATATCTCTTGGTTTGCAATATGGCGTTCCTCTTGATGAATTTGTAAATGCATACGTAGATACAAAGTTTGAGCCATCAGGAAAAGTGTACGGCAACGATAGAATTTTGAGTGCCTCATCAATTTTGGATTATATTTTTAGAGAACTTGCAATATCTTATCTAAGTAGAGAAGATCTTGCACACACACCATCAATTGGAACTGGTATAGAAAAATCAAAAGATAATGAGATGAGTGACAATGAAGATCAAAACCAATTTTTAAAACTTGTAAAAGATATTACTAGTAAAGGGTTTGTAAGAAACAACTACAAAAAAAAACTTGTGGATTTGTCAGATATTAGAATAAATCTCAAAGGAAAAAAATAGCTATTTTTTTTTAATTTGCAATCCAAGCTCTTTCAATTGTTTCTCATCAACCTCGGATGGAGCATCCATCATTAAATCTTGAGCATTTTGATTCATTGGAAATAAAGTAACTTCTCTAATATTTTTTTCATTTGCTAACAACATTACGATTCTATCTAATCCAGGTGCAATACCCCCATGTGGAGGAGCACCATAATTTAATGCATTTATCATTCCTTTGAATTTTTTTTGTACTTCCAATTTTGAATATCCAACTACTGAAAATAATTTGTACATCAAGTCTGGTTTATGATTTCTTATAGCGCCAGAAGAAAGTTCTATTCCATTACACACAATATCATATTGATAAGCTTTTATTTCTAATGGTTTTGAAAAATTTATCTTTGATAAATCTCCTTGTGGCATTGAAAAAGGATTGTGGCTAAATTGGATTTTTTTTGTTTTTTCATCAATTTCGAACATAGGGTAGTCAACAATCCAACAAAAAGCAAAGCTATCCTCATTAATTAAATTTAGTTCTTGTGCAATTTTATCCCTTGCTGATGAAATTAATTTTAACACCTCTTTCTCTTTATCGCACGAAAAGAAAATACTATCTCCAATATTTGCGTTCATGATTTTCATAATTTCTTTAATAGCATCCGATGAAAAAAACTTGCCTACTGGACCTTTAGCTGAAATTTCCTTATCATTTTCAATGGTAAAATAAGCCATACCTGATGCACCTTGATCTTTTGCCCACTTATCAATTCCATCAAAAAAACTTCTAGGTTTATCTTTTGTGTTTGTAGTTTTTATAGCTCTTACTATTGATCCAGATTTTACTAATTTTTTAAAAATTTCAAATTTTACATCTTCTCTTGTGAATATTGATGTTAGATCACATATTTCTAATGGATTTCTCAAATCTGGTTTGTCAGATCCATATTTAAGTATAGCATCCTTAAATGTTATTCTTGGAAATTTTTCNAATAATATTTTTTTTGTAGAAAATTTTTTAAATAGAAGCAACATTAGTTTCTCAACAACTTTAAAAACATCATCCTGTTCCACAAAAGACATTTCAATATCAAGTTGATAAAATTCTCCTGGACTTCTATCTGCTCTTGCATCTTCATCTCTAAAGCATGGTGCAATCTGAAAATATTTATCAAATCCAGATATCATGATTAATTGTTTGAACTGTTGTGGTGCCTGAGGCAATGCATAAAATTTTCCTGGATTTAATCTACTTGGAACTAAAAAATCTCTTGCTCCCTCGGGACTTGACGATGTGAGTATAGGGGTCTGAAATTCTAAAAATCCAAGTTTTATCATTTCATCTCTAATAAAAGATATAATCTTGGACCTAAGAGAAATATTTTCATGAACTTTTTTTCTTCTTAAGTCTAAAAACCTATATTTTAATCTTATATCCTCTGCATATTCTTGATCAGAGAAAACTGGCATTGGAAGCTCCTCGCAAGCTCCCAAAACTTCATAAGATTTGATTTTTACTTCTATCTCTCCAGTTTTAATATCTTTGTTGATTGTATCAGGGCTTCTTTCAACAACTTCACCGACAATTTTTAAAACTGTTTCAAGCTGAATTTTTTCCAGATTTTTAAAAAATTTATTTTCTTTATCAATTATACATTGAGTAATTCCATAATTATCTCTTAGATCTAAAAATAATAAATTTCCATGATCTCTCTTTTTATTAATCCAACCAGATAAAACTACCTCTGATCCTTTATTTTTTTTTGTCAATTCTCCACAAGTATTTGATCTGTATTTATTCAATTTAAAACTCCTAGCACTTCTTTAATAGTTTTAAGGTTTATAGATTTTTTCTTTTTTAAACTCATCTCATCAATCTTATATATAAATTCAAATATTTTGCCATAAGACCTTGTAATTCTTTTTGTTGTATAATCGATAAGTTTTTTATCAATTAATACTTGCCTATCTGATAGATATTTTGAAATTAATACCTTAATGAGTTTATCATCGGGTTTTTCAATTTTTGCAACTAAGCAGTTTTTTGATCTTGATTTTAAATCTTTTAAACCAAATTCAATTTCACTTATAGGCAGCAAAGAATTAATTAATAAATACTTATTAGTCTGATCTACAAAGTTAATAAGAGAAAATAAAGACTTTTCATCAATTTTTTTTTCAAAATTTTCCAATATTATTATTTCATAATATCTGAACTCATTTGTGTTATTAAATTTAAAATCTTTTGCATCTAAAATTATTGATTTACTTTTTTTCGAAAAAATTTCTGATAAGTGTGATTTTCCAGAATATTTTTCTCCACAAAGATTTACAATGTTTTTTTCCCATTTTGGCCAAGAATCTAGTAGATTGAATGCAAAAAAATTGCATTCTGAAACAAAAAAATCCTCTTTTGAATGACTCTTATTTAAAATAAAATCTAAAAGTAATTGTTTATTCTCTCTCATTAGTTCAACTGCCAAATTTGATTGGTTGTATCAATCAAAATATTGTTTTTATTACATAAATCTAGAAATCTAGCAGGTGATCCATTAAATATAATTCTATAATTAATTTTTTTATTATTAAAATCTTTAATAAAAAAATTTGAGACAAATTCTGTGTTATGTAGAAACTCTTTAAATAACTTGTTTTTCTGATAGTCATTTGCATCTACACTAATATTTAAAGGTAGTTTAACTGATCGATTTATTTGATTTATTTTTTTCCAATTATCTTCATAGTTATTTTTTATTGAAATGATTAAGCTTGTTAATTCATTTTCATTGTCCAAATTGATATTATTATAAATATTATTTTGTATTTTTTCGTTATTATTAATGGTTATTTTAGATAAAACCTTTATTTTATCATTGTCTTGAAATATCAAACAAACGATAAAATCTTTTACATTATATTTGTTAATAATATTTGAGTAATTATAATTTTCTAGATTTTCAATATTCTGATTTAAAGTATTTATTATATCAATATCTTCAGTAGGCAATATATAATCTAATAAAAAATGCTTACTTGTTCCAGTAGGCCAATTAAAAAAAAATGGATTTTGATTAAAAAGATTTACAGTAGAATTAGTTGTATCGATTAAAATTGGCAATATAAAAATACTTTTTTTTTTAGGTAGAGAAGGAAAGATATTTTTTTTTTCAAAGAAAAGTAATGTATTTTGTTTGTTAAAATTAACGTCAAATCTAGCAGAATAATAATTTTTAATAAATCTTTCATCTTTAATTTTGAAGGAGTCAATTAAATTTTTGATCTCATTATTTTTAATTCTACTAAGTTTTATCTCTTCGCTTGAAATAACAGTCATTTTCATAAGTTTTTTAAAAGCCTTAATAAATGCTTTGTCCACAACTTTTTCTTTTTTAAAATTAAGTTCAAAGGGTTCAGTTATTTCAATGTCATTTACACTAAATATAGATGATTTTAAATCTGTGCTAGAAAAATTTAAAAATAGAAGTGCAATAAAAAAAATTATATAAGTTTTTTTTAGACTCAAAAAAGTAATTTTTAAATGCATAATTTATTTTAATGAATAATAAAAAATTTACATATGAAAAAAGTGGCGTAAATATAACAGCAGCTGATAAATTTGTAGATTTTCTATCAAAAAAAGCAAAACAAAGTAAAAATAAATCAAAATTTAAAAATATTGGCGGTTTTGGCTCAATATCAGAAATACCAAAAAAATTTAAAAGCCCAAAAATAGTTGCCTCCACTGATGGTGTTGGTACCAAAATTGAAATTGCAAATGCCTTAAACAAATTTGATACAATAGGAATTGATTTAGTTGCAATGTGTGTCAATGATCTTATTGTTCAAGGTGCAAAACCCTTAATCTTTTTAGATTATATATCAATAAATAAAATCGAACTAAAAAAACTTAAATCCATAATCAAAGGAATTCTTATTGGTTGTAAAATTTCAGATTGTGAACTTGTGGGTGGAGAAACTGCAGAAATGCCAGGAACATATGGGAAAAATAAATTTGACATAGCTGGTTTCTCTGTTGGTGTTGTGGACAATAAAAGTTTTATTGANAAAAATAAAATAAAAAAAGGTAATTTAATACTTGCAATTCCATCAAGTGGAATTCATTCTAATGGATATTCATTGCTAAGATATATTTTAAAAAAAAATAAAATAAATTTTAAAAAGAATAATTTTTTAAAAAGAGAATTAATCAAACCAACAAAAATTTATACAAAAGAAATACTATTGCTTAACGAAAAAAATTTACTTAATGGATGTGCAAATATTACAGGCGGTGGAATAATAGATAATATTAAAAGGGTAATACCGAATGGATTATGTGCAAGTATTGATCTTTCAAGAATAAAAGTTCCAAGAATTTTTAAGTGGATAAAAAAGCAAAATGTAGAGGAAATGGAAATGTTAAAAACTTTTAATTGTGGTGTTGGTTTTTGTATAATTATTGAGAAAAAAAATTTAAATAAAATAAAAAAATTTTTTTCAAAAGAGTACAAACCTTATCAAATTGGTAAAATAATCAAAGGGAAAAATAAAACTCTTTTTTATGATAAAGTCATTTGGTAATAAAACAAAAGTTGCTGTCTTTATTTCTGGAAGAGGAACAAATTTTAAAAGTTTATTTTATTTTTCGAAAAAAAAAAAATCGAAGGTGCAGATTTGTATTGTAATTTCTAATAAAAAGTACGCAAAAGGATTAGATTTTGCAAAAAAACATAATATAAAATTTCAAACTTATACTTTTAAAAATAGTTTAAGAGATGAGTTAAAAGTTTTACAAATTTTAAAAAAAAAAAATATTAATATTATTTGTCTTGCAGGTTTTATGAAAATTTTATCAAAAGAATTTATAAAAAGATTTCAAGGTAAAATCATTAATATTCATCCCTCTTTATTACCAAAATATAAAGGACTTAATACTCATAATAGAGCTATAAATAATAATGATAAATATTCAGGGTGCACTGTCCATTATGTTACCCCAAAATTAGACTCAGGAAAAATCATATTGCAGAAAAAAGTAAAAATTTTTAAAAATGATAATGCTAAAAGTCTCCAAAAAAGGATATTAAAGCAAGAACATAAAATTTATCCCAAAGCTTTAAAAATGATTTTAAATTAGTTATTGAAAAAGAAATTGATCTCGACTTTTGCGTTATCTAAACTGTCTGAACCATGTACTGAATTTTTATCTATAGATAAACCAAATTCTTTTCTAATTGTTCCATCTTCTGCATTTTTTGGATCAGTAGCGCCCATTAGTCTTCTATTATCTAACACTGCTCCATTTTTTTCTAATATCATAACAACTATTGGTCCTGAAGATAAATATTCACATAAATCATTATAAAATGGTTTTGTTTCATGCACTTTGTAAAATTTTTCAGCATCTATTTTTTCAAGCTTTATTTTCTTTTCCTTAACAATTTTAAAACCTTCATTTTTAAACATTGTTTTTATTTTATCTTCCAAATTTCTCTCTACAGCATCTGGTTTAATAATTGATAGAGTTTGTTCCAAATTACTCATAATAATCTTCAACTAATTTATTTAGCAATCTTACTCCGTAACCTGTAGCGCCACTTGAGTTTAATGCTCCACCATATTTTGAAAAAGCCATACCAGCTATATCAAGATGAGCCCAAGGTGTTTTATTTAAAATAAATCTTTGTAAAAATTGTGCTGCTGTTGTAGAGCCTGCTCCACCTACATAGTTTATATTTTGCATGTCTGCATTTTTTGAGTCCATTAATTTATCAAAGTTTTTATGTAATGGCATTCTCCATAATTTTTCATCAGTTTTTTCACCAGCATCAATTAATTCTTTGGACAGTTTATCATTATTAGAAAAAAGTCCTCCATATTCCGATCCCAAAGAAACTATTATTGCGCCAGTTAAAGTTGCTAAATCAATTATAAATTTTGGTCTAAATTTCTTTTCAGTAAAAGTCAGAGCGTCTGCTAAAACTAATCTTCCTTCAGCATCTGTATTTAATACTTCGATTGTTTTTCCACTATAAGATTTTACAATATCTCCTGGTCTTTGAGCATTTCCACTTACCATATTTTCAACTAGACCTACTACACCTACAGCATTGACCGTTGCCTTTCTTAGAGCTAAAGTTTTCATTAACCCTACAACAGCAGCAGAGCCCGCCATATCATACGTCATGTCTTCCATGAATCTTGCTGGTTTAAGTGAATAACCACCAGTATCAAAACAAACACCTTTGCCAACAAATGCTAAAGGCTTACTTTTTGATCTATTACCGTTCCATTCAATCGTTACAAGATATGATCCTCTTACGCTTCCTTGACCAACTCCTAATAGTGCTCCCATACCTAGTTTTTTAAGTTCTTTCTGATTATATGCTCTCACCTTTAGACCAATTTTTTTTAGTTTTAATAATCTTTTCGCGTACTCATCTGGATGAAGGATATTCCCAGGCTCTGACACAAGATCTTTAGTATAATTTGTTCCCTCTAAAATCGATGAAAATCTATCATATTTTTTTTTATTTTTTATTTTTTTTGAACCTAAAATAGTGACATCTATTTTTTTTTCATCATGCTTAGTTTTATATTTATTAAAATTATATGATTTTAGTTGCATACCATGAAGAAACTCTTCAATAAATGTTTTGTTATTACTTTGGGTAGTATTAGTATTATTAGTTAAGAAAGTAACATCAAAAATTAGATTTGATTTAAGATAATTATAAAAATTTGCACCCTTTTTTTCATTGTCAGTTGCTGTAAGTTTATTTTTGATTTTTATTAAAATTATCTTTTGATCGGAGTTTAAATTGAAAGAGATAAAGTCTTTTTTTTTAGATTTGTTTGAAATTATTAATTTACTTATTTGATTAGAGCTTTTACTTATACTTAATCTGCTTAGACCGTTAATTTTGAATTCCTCATCAGAAAATAAAACGTAATTTTTAATGCTTCTATCATTAGATCCTGTTTTATAGGTTATTTTTATTGACATTTTTATTAAATATGTACTTTAGGTTGTATTTAAATTATAAACTAAATTTGGACTTATATAGATATTATCAGGTAAATTTCAATGAAAAAAATTATATATAACCAGCTTTTAAAAGATATTATCAAGTTTTTTTTATTATCTAGTCTAAGTTTGTCACTAATTATATGGGTAATTCAAGCTGTAAATTTTTTAGATTATATATCAGAAGACGGGCATGGTCTTTTAACATATTTTTATATAACTATATTAAATTTTCCAAAAATCTTTAGCAGGATCTTACCTTTCTGTATTTTTATTAGCATTTTCTATACCCTAAATAGATATGAAGCTAAAAATGAGTTGGTAATTTTTTGGAATATTGGGATTAATAAAATTAAATTTGTAAATGTATTAGTAATTTTCTCTCTACTATTTTTATTTTTACAAATATTTTTAAATACTTTAATCGTTCCAAAAACTTTAGACTCTGCCAGAGAATATATAAGAAATTCAAAGGTTGATTTTTTTCCTAATTTGATTAAGGAAAAGAAATTTATTGATGTTGTTGAAAATTTAACAATTTTTGTTGAGTCTAAAAGTGGAAATGGTGACTTAAAAAATATTTATCTTAAAGATCAAGTTAAAGAGGACCAGTCCCAAATTATTTATGCAGAAAGTGGAAAAATAGTTTCAGAAAATGGTTTGAATTTTCTAATTTTGAATAATGGAAGCTTTATTGATATAAATAATAATAATCTTACAAGATTTGCATTTAAAAGAACTGAAATAAACTTAGCAAAGTATTCATCTAAGAGTACAAAAACACCAAAATTTCAGGAATTATCAACAATAGCTCTTATCTCATGTTTGTATAAAATTAATTACAATATATTGTTATATAAAATTCCTGATTATTTTTTATGTGAAAATAAAGCTGAGAATGATATTGACGAAGAATTATTTAAAAGAATAATTAAACCTTTTTTTATTCCTAGTATAGTATTAATCGCTTGTTTTCTTATTTTGTCAAATAAGGACTCATTTAGATACAGTAAATTTCAAAATTTTTTATTTTTTGTTGGTTTTTTTATAATTGTAATATCAGAGATATCAGCGAGATATATTGGTAATAGTAAAGTCGAAATTTTTTTATTGGTACCCCTAATAATTTTTTTAATAACTTATATATTTTTTATGTTTAAATTGAAGGTCAATACATGATCAAAGTATATCAAAAATATTTAATAATCTCATTTTTAAAAATACTTTTAGTAGTTTTTTCAATTTTTTTTTCGTTGGTGATTATACTTAATATTTTTGAGGAGGTATCTTATTTAAAGGACACAGATACAAATTTATTTTTTCCAATTTTTTTAACATTTCTAAACTCGCCTTCGATTGTGTATGAAACTTTTCCATTTATTTTTTTTATATCAACGCAATTTTTATTTATAAAATTACTTGATAGAGAGGAATTAGATATTTTTAAAAAAGTAAGTTTAAGTAACTTCAAAATTATAACTATTCTCTCGGTTTTTGCGTTTATATTATCCCTGTTAATACTTATAATATTTTATAATCTTTCATCTAATCTCAAATTTATTTATTTAGATCTCAAAAATAAATACTCAAAGGATAATAAATATTTAGCTGTTGTTACTGAAAATGGTTTATGGATCAAAGATGAAATCGATAATAGTATAAATATAATAAATGCTGAAAGAATTTCTAATGGGATTCTTTATGATGTGACTATTAACCAATTTACTCAAGAATACGAAAACTTTAACAACATTTTAGTTGATGAAGTAAATATAATGAATAAACAATGGGTTTTAAAAAATGTAAATTACTCAACTGGTAGTTCAAGTACAAAAAAAAGTAAAAATATATTATTTAAAAGTAATTTTGATGCTGATCAAATAAACCAGTTATTTTCAGATTTATCTGCTTTAAATTTCATAGAGCTGAATAAACTGAAAAATGATTATAAAAATATAGGTTATTCGGTCACTAATTTGAACATTCATTATCATAAACTTGCTTCGTATCCTATTAATCTTACTATAATGACCATCTTTGGCTGTATAATCATGCTAAATATAAAAAGAAATAATTCGAAAATATTCCATCTTATACTAGGAACTTTTTGTTCTGTCGTTATTTATTATGTAAATTATTTTTCTAGTCTGCTTGGTGAAAATGAAAAAATGCCAGAATTTTTATCGATATGGTTACCCCTGTTAATTATATCTCTCTTTTGTACTATTGGATTAGTAAGGATAAATGAGAAATAAATGACAAAAAAAATTTTATTTATTTTTTTGAGTATTTTTTTGTTTCTTACGTATAATTTATCTTTTGCAGAAGACTTTTATTTTGAAGGAGATGAAATTGAAATTATAAATAATGGAGAAATTCTTAAATCAAATAAAGGTGTTCAAATAACATCTTCATCAGGAGTTGTTATAACAGCCAAAGAGTTTGAATATAATAAAAAAAATTTAGAATTAAGTGTAAATAAAAACGTATTAGTAAACGATAAAATAAATAATCTAATAATTAAAACTAATAGAATCAAATATTTTAAAAATATAGAGCAAATTCAAACATTTGAAGATACGGAAATAGAAATAGAAAAAAATATAATTATCACAACAAAAAATTTAATTTATTCGAGAAATTTAAATGAGATAAAATCGAAATATAAAACTAGCGTCAAGGACAGTTATGAAAATAGTTTTATTACTGATGATTTTGTACTTAATACATCTAGCAAGGTTCTCAAAGCTAAAGATGTGACATTAAAAGATAGTGATGGCAATATTTCATATTTCAAAAGTTTTTTTAGTAACATAAAAAAGAATGAATTCTATGGTAAAGACATAAAAATGAATTTTTCAAGTAAATCTTTTGGCAACAGTCTTAATGAGCCAAGGTTATATGGAAACATTTTAGAATTTAAAGATAATAATACAATTGTATCAAAAGGTATTTTTACTACTTGTCAAAAAAGAGATGGGTGCCCTCCATGGTCAATCAAGGCAAATAAAATCGTACATGATAGAGAAAATAAAATAATTAATTATTCTAATGCTTGGTTAGAAGTTTATGATAAACCAATTGTATATTTTCCAAAATTTTTTCACCCTGACCCCACGGTTAAAAGACAATCAGGTTTCTTAATTCCTACATTAAATGACTCTGGTAACTCAGGAACTTCAGTGCAAATACCATATTTTAAAGTAATTGCCGAAGATGAAGATATGACCATTAAACCAAGAATTTTTACAAATAATGATATCATACTACAAAATGAATATAGGAAAGTCGGAAAAAATTATGATCACATTAGTGATTTTAGTTTTTATACATCAGCTTTAGGTAATAGTAGTCAAACATCTAAATCACATTTCTTTTCTAATACAAAATTAGATTTTGAAAATGTTGTATTTCAAGAATCTAATTTGGAAATTAATCTAGAGCAAGTAGCTAATGATACATATTTAAAAAAATATAAGATTAACTCACCATTAATAAAAAGTGAAACCTTAATGCATTCTTTTTTAAAATTTGACGGTTTTAATGATGATAGCTCATTTTCAATCAGTACGGAAGTTTATGAGGACTTAACGAAAAAAACCTCTGATAGGTATGAAGTAATACTTCCAAATCTTAGCTATTCGAAAGATTTGCAAAAAATTATTGGGTCCGAAGGATACATAAACTTTCAATCTGATTTTTTTCAAAAACAATTTGAAACTAATAAGTATGAACAAATTCTGAATAATAGTATTGTTTATTCTTCATTAAAAAAATATGAAAATAGTGGTTTAATTAAGGATTTTAAACTTAAAATACTAAACCCAAATAAAAGTTCAAAAACAGGTTCAAATAATGAAAGCGTATCAAAAAACCAATTACTCTCACAATTTATGTATAATTTGAGCTATCCTCTCTCAAAACAATCAGAATTTTTTGATAGCTTTATAACCCCAAATTTATCTTATCGATTTAGTCCTAATAAAACTAAAAATATGTCNGACAAAGACCGTAGATTAGATATCTCAAACATAAATTCCTTTAATAGAATTTCTGAAAATGATGCAGTTGAGGGAGGTCATTCAATAACAGCTAGTTTGGGGTATAAAAAAAATGATAAACTTGGAGACGAAAGAATATCATTTGAAGTTGCTCAAGTTATCAGCGACACCTCAAATGAAGATTTACCTACAAAAAGCTCCTTAAATAAGAAATATTCTGATTTAATCGGGGATTTTAATTTTAAGGTTTCTGATATTTTAACATTAGATTATGATTTTATGCTTGATGATGGTTTATCAAAATCAAACTACAATTCTTTAAAAACAACTCTAAGTGTAAACAATCTTATTACTACATTTGAATACTTAGAGGAGAGCGATACTATGGGTTCTAATCATTATGTTAGCAATAATACAACATTAAAATTTAACAATACTAATAGCTTAACTTTTAAAACACGGTCTAATAGAGAAATTGATTTAACTGAGTTTTATAACCTTATGTATCAATATGAAAATGATTGTTTGAGAGCTGCACTAGAATATAATAAAACTTTTTACGCAGATAGCGATATTAAGCCTGAAGAAGAATTACTTTTTTCATTAACCATTATGCCATTTTCTAAAATCAGCTCAACAAATCTTAAATAATAGTATGTTTAAAATAAAAATTTTTATATTTTTCATATTAATATTTGGTTTTTTAACAAATAGTCTGTATGCAAAAAAAATTGAAATTTTATATAAAGTTGAAAATCTACCAATTACTAATAAGGATGTGGCTAAAGAGATTAATTATCTTCTAATGCTAAATGCTCAGCTTAAAACAATAGAAAAAAAAGAGCTTATACAATATGCAACAAAATCTATTATTAAGGAGAAAGTTAAAAAAAATGAAATACTTAAAAATTTTGAATTTGGTGGAAATGAACAATTTATTGAAAGACAACTAAACTCTTTAAGAAATAATCTAAATTTAGATGAAATTGAATTTGAAAGTTTACTAAATTCATTAGACATTTCAAAAGGTTACTTAGAGGAAAAAATAGAAATTGAGTTAATGTGGAATAAACTTATCTATACAATTTATAAAGATAAAGTAGTTATAAATGAAGTAGATATCAGAGAAAAAATAAAAAAAGATTTAGAGAGTCCCTCAAATTTTCTAAATGAGTATTTATTGCATGAGATTTTGTTCAGCTCCAAACAAGCATCAGATCTTGAGAGAAGTAAGACGAAAATTACAAAAAGTATCGAAGAAATTGGCTTTGAAAATACTGCTAATATTTTAAGCGAGGCAGCGTCTTCCAAGTTTGGAGGAAAAATAGGATGGATTAAAGAAAATCAACTCACTAAGGAAGTTTTCAATAACATTAAAGATTTAGAAATAGGTGCTTATACAAATCCTATTAATGTTCCAGGAGGTCAGCTATTTTTATTTTTAAAGGATAAGAGAAAGACTAGATTAGAATTAAGTTTAGAGGAAGAATTTAAAAAAATTGTTAAAACTGAACAGAATCGTCAGTTAGATCAATACTCATCTATCTATTATAAAAAAATTGAAATTAACACAAAAATCTATGATAACTAAACCCATTTTAATAGTTGCAGGTGAACCATACAGTATTTTTTTGGAAATATTTTTTAAATCACTTAAAGAAAAAAAAATTAAAAAAATAAAAAATCCAATTATTTTGATTTGTTCTAAAGATTTGTTAATTAAACAAATGAAAAAATTAAAATATAAATTTTTGATTCGAAATATAAATAAAGATAATTTTCATGTGAATAAATTAAATAACCAAAAAATAAATTTGATTGATGTCAATTTTAAATTTAAAAAACCTTTTGATAAAATTACAACAAAATCAAAAACCTACATTGAAAATTGTATTATTGTTGCCTTAGACATAATTAAAAAAGTAAAAATTAAAATGCTTATAAATGGCCCGATATCTAAAACACATTTTTTACAAAAGAAATTTCCTGGTATGACTGAGTATTTTGCAAAAAAAACTTCCTCAGAAGGCAAAGAAGTAATGTTGATCTTTAACAAAGAACTTGCAGTAAGTCCGCTCACTACTCACTTACCTTTAAAAAAAATTTTTAAAAAGATAACAAAAAATAATATTATAAAGCATGTTAAAATAATAAATAATTTTTATAAATATAATTTAAAAAAAAAAATTAAAATTGGAATAACTGGATTAAATCCTCATTGTGAAACAACAGATCAGTACTCAGAAGACGAAAAAATATTAAAGCCCGCAGTAAATAAACTAAGAAATAATGGTATTAAAGCACAGGGCCCTATTGCTGCAGATACAATATTTTTAAAAGATAATTCAAAGAAATACGATGTTATCGTTGGCATGTATCACGATCAGGTTCTTACACCTATTAAAACTTTATACGGTTTTAATGCGATTAATATCACTTTGGGTTTACCTTTTTTGAGAGTTACGCCAGACCATGGCACTAATAATAAAATGATTGGAAAAAATTTATCAAGTCCAACAAGTTTAATCGAAGCAATTCTATTTTCTAAAAATATTAGTGATTATTAAAGCAAAAAAAAGTCTCGGTCAAAATTTCTTAAAGGATAAAAATATTTTAAAAAAAATAGCTGACATAAGTCTTTTAGATAATACTACTGAATTAATTGAAATTGGCCCAGGAACAGGAAATCTTACCGATTATTTAATAAAAAAGAATCCCAAAAAAATTTTTTTAATTGAAAAAGATGAAAAACTCTCAAAATATTTGAAAAATAAATTTTTTGATAAAATTAAAGTGATTAATAAAGATATTTTAAAATTTTTTGATTATAAAATTTTTAGCAAAAATACAATTGTAATTGGAAATCTACCCTACAATATTTCTTCTCAAATTTTGGTTAAATTTATTTTGGATAATAATTTCAATTATAAAGCCTTAATATTTATGTTTCAAAAAGAGATGGCAGATCGGATATTGGCAAAAGTAAATTCAAAAAATTATGGACGATTATCTATATTATCAAATTGGAAATTTGATATTAAAAAACTATTTGACATAAATCCAGGTTCTTTTGAACCAAAACCAAAAGTTGAAAGTTCTCTTTTATTTTTTAGTGAAAAAGTTGATAAATACAATTTAAAGAATCCAAAAAATTTAGAGTTGATTACTAGAATTTTATTCAATCAAAGAAGAAAAAAAATAAGGAAGTCAATTAATAATATTTTTAGAAAAAATAATAAAATAATTAATGATTTAAATCTAAATTTAGATTTACGTCCTCAAAATCTTGATATTAAAACATACTGCAATATAGCCTCAAAATATGACAGTAAGAAAATTAATTGATTAATTTATCCACATGATCTGAAATTCGTTTTTTATTATAATGAATTTCCTTATTTTGAGTTTTTAAAGACAAATCAATTAGTTGACTGATTTCATCATAACATTCATTTAAATTATCATTTATCACTACAAAATCATAATCAACCCAATGCTGAACATCTTTGTAAAAGTCCTTCATTCTTTCGGATGCAATGAGCTTATCTTTCATATCTCTATTACTAAGTCTATCAAAAAGTACTTGTTTACTTGGAGGTAAAACAAAAAATGTTATAATTTTATATTTGATATTTTGGGACTTTATTTGTTTAGTACCTTGCCAATCAATATCAAAAATAACATTTTTACCCGAACTTAAAAGATCTATAACTGGCTTCTTAGAAGTGCCATAAAGATTGTTAAAAACTTTTGCATGCTCTAAAAATTGATTATTTTTAATCAAATTTTCGAATTCTTTGTTGTTGATAAAAAAATAATCTTTTCCCTCAATTTCATTGCTTCTTGGTTCTCTTGTTGTATGAGATACTGAGATATTAAAATTTTTTCTTTGCGATAATAATTTAACAAGTGTAGTTTTTCCAGCACCTGATGGTGATGACAATATGACTATTATCCCGTCATTTTGAGAGGACATTTATTTAAATATTAATTACTTTTGCTCTCAATAAACTTGATTGCATCTCCAACTGTTAAAATCTTCTCGGCTTCGCTATCAGAAATCTCCGAACCAAATTCTTCCTCGAAAGCCATTACTAACTCTACTGTATCTAAGCTATCTGCACCTAAATCATCTATAAAGCTTGCCTCATCTGTAACTTTTGCCTCTTCAATACCAAGATGATCTGCAACAATCTTTTTAACTTTACTTGAAATATCTTCTGACATTTTGATCCTTTTTGTTTGTATTTTTTGTTAATAGATTATTACTCAACTTTGTCAAGCCATATACATGCCTCCATTAACATGTATAGTTTCCCCGGTAATATAAGATGCAGCATCTGAAGCTAAAAAAGCAACAGTATTTGACACATCTTCCCCATTTCCCAATTTATTCATTGGAATCCTAGACATTAGACTTTTTTTAACCTCGTCATTGATTTGATCCGTCATATTTGTTTGAATGAAGCCTGGTGATACACAATTTATAGTAATGTTTTTTCTAGCGTACTCTATGGCAAGACTCTTTGACATTGCAATCATACCAGCTTTGGATGCTGTATAATTAGCCTGTCCTATATTTCCAGTGTGTCCGACAATAGATGAAATATTTACAATCCTTCCAAATTTATTTTTTAACATTTTTTTAAGTGCATATTTGGAGGCAAAAAATGTAGACGTTAAATTAATTTCGATAACTTTTTGCCACTCATCACTTTTCATTCTTAAAGATAAGTTGTCTAATGTGATACCTGCATTATTAACCAATATATCTAGACCATTAAGTTTTGAACTTGCCTGTTCAATAAAACTTTCGATTTCGGAATGTTTTGAAATATCAAATTTTATAGTCTCTATCGATGGATAATTTTTCTTTAATTTTTCTAATTTTTCTTCGTTTGTTCCCGTGGCTAAAACTTTACCTTTTAATGAAACAAATTTTTTAACCAATTCATTTCCAATTCCTCCAGTAGCACCTGTTATTATAATTTTTTTATTACTAAAATTTATCATTTTTCTTAATATTGTTTATATCTTCCTCGCTATTAATTGCATCAACTTTTACGGTTTTATCAATTCTTTTTATAAGACCAGATAACACTTTCCCAGGACCTATTTCTATAAAATGATTAACTCCTTTTTTTATCATATAAATAATGCTTTCCCTCCATCTTACCCGACTCTCAATTTGTTTTATAAGTAACTTTTTAATTTCTTCAGGATTTTTCATTTCGTTAGCCGTAACATTTGAAATTAAAATATTTTCACTAATATTAAATTTTAATTTTTTTATTTCTGATTCCATTTTTATTGTTGCTTTATTCATTAATTTGCAGTGAAAAGGTCCACTTACTGGTAAAGTAATATTTTTAATTCTTAAATTTTTTAGATCATCAACAAACTTATTTAAATGATCAATTCTTCCACTTATTACAAGTTGGCCATTAGAATTGTCATTAGCGATGAAACATTCGTATTTTTTTTCATCAATCAAACTTTCAATTTTCAATATATCTGAACCAAGAACAGCAACCATACCACCCTCTCCTTTAGGCACTGCTGATTGCATTGCATTTCCTCTTAGTTTCAATAGCCTAATTGTGTCTTCAAAATTAATTATTCCTGATGATGCCAAAGCTGTGTATTCACCAACTGAATGACCAGCAAAAAATTTAGCTTTACTTAANTCANAANNAAACTCATTTTTAATTAAATTAAAAATAGAATATCCAACTAAAAAAATTGCTGGTTGAGTATTTTCTGTAAGATTTAAGTTTTCTTTTGGTCCTTCTAAAATAATTTTTGATATTGGAAAATTTAACACTTCATCTGCATGTTTGAAATATTTTTTTACCAGATCAAATTTTGAGTGAAGTTCTTTGGCCATGCCCACACTTTGAGATCCCTGGCCTGGAAATATAACGGAAAACATATATATTTATTTATCTATAATTATTGTTTTAAGTATTGTAATTGAAGAATTATAATAGTATATCCTCATTTTTTATAAAACTTAAAATTATGAATTTATACGAACACACAATTGTAGCAAGGCAGGATATAAGTCCTTCGCAAATTAAACAATTAACAGAAAAGTATACTAAAATAGTTGAAAAAAATGATGGTAAAGTTGTTCAGACACAAAATTGGGGCTTAATAAACCTATCTTACATCATAAAGAAGAATAAAAAAGGTAATTACATTCACTTTAAATTTGAAGGGCCCGCAAAAATTNTTAGTGATTTAGAGAAAAATGAAAGTATGGATAAAAATCTTCTTAGGTACTTAACTGTTAAAGTTAAAAAGTTTGATTTAGAAACAAATTATTTTTTAAAAAAGGAAAACGAAGATAAAAAAAATCCAATTAAAGTGGAAGGAAATTAATAGTGCAGAAAAAAAAATCAGGAAATAAAAAAAAATCTCAAAGTAATTTCGCTAAATTAAGTATTTTTCAACCAAATAAATATAAATTTAAAAAAGCATGTCCACTTTCTGCCAAAGGTGCACCTGTGGTAGATTATAAAAATATTAGGCTATTAAAAAAGTATGTTTCCGAAAATGGAAAAATATTACCATCAAGGATAACAAATATTAGCCAGAAAAAACAAAGAGAGTTATCATTGTCGATTAAGAGAGCAAGAAACCTAGCGTTGATATAATGAAAGTAATACTTTTAGAGAATTTAAGAAAAATTGGATCGATTGGAGAAGTAATTGATGTAAAACGTGGATTTGCTAGAAATTTTCTTATAGCAAATAAAAAAGCACTATATGCGTCTAAAGAAAATATTAAAGAGGTAGAAAAAATTAAAAACGAATTGAGTAAAAAAGATTTAGAAAAGAAAAAAGTTGCAAAAGACATATTTGATAAAATTAAGTTAAAAGAATACGTAATTAAAAAACTAAGCACAGAAAATAAAGAGCTTTATGGTTCTGTTAAACCAACTGAAATTTCTAAAATTATAAAGGATAAAGATGGCATAGAAATTGCACCTTCCATGATACAACTAATGGAAGATATTAAATCCTTAGGTGAATTTAAAGTAAATATAAATTTACANTCAGAGGTTCANGCNGAAATTAAAGTTAAAGTNATACCTGCTGAAGTNATTCAATAATTATACATCATTATCCCCATCCATTTTTTTTTATTCAATATTTATTTCAATTGTATAAGATGAATACTCATGGAAAATAATTTAAGTGTTATTTCAAATACTTTTAAAGAATTACCAAATAATATTGAAGCCGAACAATCAGTTTTAGGTTCAATATTGTTAAGTAATGAAATCTTTGATGATGTGAACACAATTGTTTCAAGCAGCAATTTCTATGATCCTATGCACCAAAAAATCTTTGCAGCTATAGAACAGCTAATTTTTAAAGGTATGCTAGCAAATCCAATTACTTTAAAAAACTATTTTGAAAAAGAAAAAGATGAAATTAATGTTCCAGATTATNTNGTTAAAGTTACAAAATTTTCTACTTCACTAAGACAAGCAATTGAATATTCAAAAATTATTTATGANATGTTTGTNAGGAGGGANNTAATAAANATTTCTGAGAGTACTATNGAAAGTGCAAAATTAAANGATTTAAANATNAATGGNCAAAATATAATTGAAAATTCAGAAAAATTTTTATTCGATTTGGCTGAAAGAGGATCTTTTAATTCTTCATTAATTAAATTTGATGAAGCTATGAAAATGACAATTGAAATGGCTTCTAACGCTTATAAAAATGAGGAGGGTATTGTTGGTGTTCCTACTGGTTTAAGAGATTTAGATGATAGACTGGGTGGTCTTCACAAATCAGATCTAGTAATAATTGCAGGTAGGCCCTCAATGGGTAAAACCGCACTTGCCACAAATATAGCTTTTAATGCTGCGCAAAAGCTTCAAGAGAGTGGAAAAAAATCATCTGTTGCTTTTTTTTCACTTGAGATGTCTTCAGAGCAGCTTTCAACGAGAATACTTGCCGAGCAATCTAGAATTAAATCCAACGATATAAGAAGAGGGAGAATTTCCGAGGAACAATTTGATAAATTTATAGAAACCTCTAAAAATATATCAGAATTACCTTTATTCATTGATGAAACACCTGCAATAAGTATTGCCGCTTTAAGTAATAGAGCTAGGAGGATTAAGAGAATACACAACTTAGATCTTATCGTAATTGATTATATTCAGTTAATGAGAGCAGTTAATACAAAGGATGGCCGTGTTCAAGAAATCTCAGAGATTACTCAAGGTTTAAAAGCACTTGCAAAAGAATTATCCGTTCCTGTATTAGCTTTATCACAACTTTCAAGAGCTGTTGAACAAAGAGACGATAAAAAGCCTCAACTATCAGACCTTAGAGAGTCTGGCTCAATAGAGCAAGATGCAGATGTAGTTATGTTTGTTTATAGAGAGGCATATTACTTGGAGAGAAAACAACCAAGACCTGCGACTGTTGAACATGCTGAATGGCAAGCAAAAATGAACGAAGTNTCCAATCTNGCTGAAATTATAATAGGTAAGCAAAGACATGGACCNACTGGAAATATTATGTTGGAATTTGAGGCAATGTTTACCAAATTTAAAGATACTCAAATTAGTTAATTTAAAATATAAATAACTAATAAATGTTCGCCGATTTTTACAATAATATTATTCTGAAAAAACCCAAATTTGTATTTTTAAGCCTAATCTTATTACTAGCTTTTTTTGGATATTCCTCAAAGGATTTTAGGTTGGATGCTTCATCAGATACATTATTAATTGAGGGTGATCCAGATTTAGAGTATTTAAAAGAGATTAATGATAGATATGGAGCAAAAGAGTTTCTAGTCCTAACATATGCTCCAAAAGAACCAATCACTTCTCAAACTACTATCAACAATCTTTTAAGCCTAAAATATAAAATTCAAAGCTTAGATTGGGTGCATAATGTTGTGACTATTCTTGATATACCTTTGCTAAACAACTCTGAGGCTCCCCTTCAAGAAAGGCTTAAAAACTTTGTAACATTAAAAGATGAAAAGGTAGATAAAGATAGAGGATTTAATGAAATAATAAATAGCCCAGTTTTTAGAAACTTTGTAATTAGTGAGGATGGCACAACCACAGGAATAATTGTTTACTTAAAAAAAGATAATCAACTCCAAAATTTAATGACCTCGAGTAAAAAAGAAATTGAAGAATATAAAGATTATTTAAAAAAAAAGAATCATGAAAATATAATTGAAATTAGGGATGTCATAAAAACTTACAGCAAAGATGCTAAAATATTTTTAGGTGGTATACCTATGATAGCAGATGACATGATGTCATTTATAAAAAGTGATATTATNGTATTTGGACTAGGAGTTTTTTTATTTATCATTGCAACTTTATGGTTTGTATTTAGAAAATTAATTTGGGTTTTAGTGCCAATAAGCAGCTGTGTATTCTCCGTAATTATTATGACAGGGTTGTTAGGTTTATTGGGTTGGAAAGTAACAGTGATATCCTCGAATTTTATAGCGTTAATGTTAATTCTTACAATGGCGATGAATATACACATGAGTACTCGTTTTATTCAATTAAGAAAAAATAATTTAAATTTAAGCAACTTTGAGATTTTATCTAAAACAACTCATAAAATGTTTTGGCCAATTCTTTATACTGTTTTAACAACAGTGTGTGCTTTTTTATCTTTAATATTCAGTGAAATTAAACCAATTATTGATTTTGGATGGATGATGACTTTAGGGTTAATGACTTCATTCTTAATAACTTTCACGTTGCTTCCTACTTTGTTAAGTTTTGCACCCGTAAATAATGTTAACTTGGAAGAANTAAATAACTATAAAATTACAAATTTATTTTCAAAAATATCTATAAATAATAAGAATTTAATTTTTTTAACTACAATATTAGTAATAATTTTAAGTATCTTTGGTATCAAACGGTTAGAGGTTGAAAATAGTTTCATTAACTACTTCGACAAAAAAACAGAAATTTATAGAGGAATGAAGTTGATTGATGAAAAATTAGGTGGAACAACTCCTCTTGAAATAATTATAAAATTTGGTGAAATTTCAGATGAAAATNCTGCAAANTCTGAAANAGATGAGTTTGACGATTGGGAAAATGATGGAGATGCAAACGATGAAAAATATTGGTTTACAAAAGATAAAATTGATAAAATAGATAAAGTACACAATTATTTGGATGGTTTGCCAGCGATTGGTAAAGTTTTATCTTTTTCCTCAATTATAGATGTTGCAACAAGCTTAAATAATAATAAAGAACTTGGTACTCTAGAAATGGGTGTGCTCTACTCAAAAATACCTGAGACAATAAAAAAGGAAATAATAGATCCTTACATATCAATTAAAGATAATGAAGCTAGAATAAGTCTTCGAATTAAAGACTCTCTCAAAGATTTAAGGCGTAATGATTTAATAAACCAAATTAATTATGATTTAGAAAATAAATTAAACTTAAAGAAAGATGAATTTAAACTAGCTGGTGTCTTAATTTTATTTAATAATTTATTGCAAAGTTTATTTAAATCACAAATTTTAACTCTTGGCTTTGTAATGATTGGTATATTTGTAATGTTTTTAATTTTATTTAAAAATGTTAAATTATCAATAATAGGAGTTGTTCCTAATTTTCTTGCTGCTTTTTTTATTTTAGGAATAATTGGTATAATGGGAATTCCTTTGGACATGATGACAATTACCATAGCTGCAATTACAATTGGAATAGCAGTGGATAATAGTATTCACTATATATACAGATTCAGAGAGGAATTTTCAGATATTAAAGATTATAACAAGACTATAGAACGTTGCCACTCTACTGTTGGTGTTGCAATAATTAATACCTCAATAACTATAGTATTTGGTTTTTCAATACTGGTTTTATCTAATTTCATCCCTACTATTTATTTTGGTGTTTTTACTGGAATTGCAATGCTGTTAGCCATGATTTCTGTATTAACACTTCTGCCGTCATTGATAATTATTTCAAAACCCTTTGAATATTTAAAAAATTAAATGGAGTTTGTTAAGGAAATTAAAGATTTTTTTTCCTATTTTGATCTTGCTTATATTGTAATTACCCTTCTATCACTTTTTAAATGTACCAAAAATGGTTTCGTCTTGAGTATTTTATCTTTATCTAAATGGTTATTGGCTTATATTATAACTTTAATTTTATTTCCTAAAACTAAACCATATGTGAAAGGCATAATTGATAATGAGTATGTTCTTGATATCATTTTAGGGGTTTCAATATTTGTAATAATAATTTTTTTAGTGCTTTTAATTAGCAAAGGAATTAGTAGGACAGTCAAATATTCAGGCTTAGGTAAGTTAGATACTTTATTTGGTTTCCTATTCGGATTCGTAAGATCTTATATTATTTGTGTGTGTCTGTTTTCAGCGGTTGATATAGTTTATAATTCAAAAAAATGGCCTGTGGATGCTAAGAAATCATTTACCTTTTCATATGTTGAAAAAGGTAGTAATTACTTAATAAAAGAGTTTCCTAATGAAAAAAATTATGAAGATGCCAAAGACAAAGTTCAAGAACTTTAGGCCTAAGATTAATGAAGAGTGTGGAGTTTTTGGAATAAGCAATAATAAAGATGCCTCTACCCTAACAGCTTTGGGTTTACATGCTTTACAACATAGAGGTCAAGANGGTTGCGGTATTGTATCTTATGATGGTAAAAAATATCACTCTGAAAAAAGATTTGGATTAGTAGGAGATAATTTTAATAAAGAAAAAGTTTTAAGAAATTTACCAGGANATTATGCAATTGGTCATAATCGATATAGNACTACTGGCGGAACAACATTAAGNAATATTCANCCTTTTTTTGCAGANACTAANACGGGTGGTATNGGTGTTTCACATAATGGAAATTTAACAAATGCTATTACCTTAAGAAAAAAATTGGTTGATGAAGGGGCAATTTTTTACACCACATCAGATACTGAAACTATTGTACAATTAATTGCAAAATCAAAACGTTCAAAAACGATAGATAAAGTTGTGGATGCATTATTCCAAATTCAAGGTGGTTATGCATTAGTTATGCTTACTCAAAATACATTGATTGGAGTTAGAGACCCTTTTGGAATAAGGCCTTTAGTAATTGGTAAATTAAACGACTCTTATGTTTTTGCCTCCGAAACCTGCGCTTTAGACATAATTGGTGCCAAATTTATAAGGGATGTTGATAATGGTGAGATTGTTTATATTGAGAATGGAAAATTAAATAGTATNAAACCTTTCCCTCCAAAAAAAATTAGACCTTGTGTTTTTGAGTACATTTATTTTTCTAGACCAGATAGTATTCTTAATGGTGAATGTGCATACGAATATAGAAAAAGATTAGGCGCTGAGCTAGCAAAAGAAACTAAAATTGATGCAGACTTAGTTGTACCAGTTCCAGACTCTGGAAATGCTGCAGCAATAGGATTTTCAAAACACACAGGTAAAAATTTTGATTTAGGTTTAATAAGAAATCATTATGTTGGTAGAACTTTTATTGAACCAGCACAAAAAATTAGAAGTTTGGGAGTTAAATTAAAACTGAATGCAAATAAATCTTCTATAAAAAATAAAAAAATTGTTCTTATTGATGACTCGTTAGTAAGAGGAACAACTTCTCATAAAATTGTTAAAATGCTTTATGATGCAGGTGCAAAAGAAGTTCATATGGGGATTGCTTGCCCACAAATAAGATTTCCTGATTTTTATGGAGTTGATATGCCTACTAAAAAAGAATTGCTTGCCGCAAACAAAAGTGATGATGAAATATGTAAATATATTAATGCGAAGACTTTAAATTTTCTGTCAATAGATGGCCTTTACAGGGCAGTTGGTTTTGAAAATAGAAATATTTCATATCCTCAATTAACNGATCATTATTTTACAGGTGAATATCCAGTTAAGCCTATAGATGAACTTGGAGATAATAAAGTAACCCAATTATCATTATTAAGCACTGCATCAAATAATTAAAATGAAAAAAGTTAGTTTTACAGAAATGAAAAAAGGTACAAAAGAAGATTATCTTTTGCTGGATAAGAATGAAAAAGACTTTGCTAAAAAAACTGCAGACAGAATTTTAAAATTTTTATCTTCTTTAACTGAAACATTGGAAGGCTATCAAGTCAGTAGACTAGAACATTCATTGCAAAGCGCAACTAGAGCATTACACGCTGGTGAAAGCGAGGAAATGATAGTTGCTGCGCTATTACATGATATAGGTGATGAACTGGCACCAATGAACCACTCTGAATATGCAGCTTCAATTTTAAAACCTTATGTCTCTGAGAAAACACATTGGATAGTGGAAAAACATGGCGAATTCCAGGCTTATTATTATGCTCATCATTTAGGTGGAAATAGAAACAAAAGAGATAAGTATAAAGGTCATAAATATTTTGATGCATGTGTAAACTTTTGCGAAAAGTATGATCAGTGTTCATTTGATCCTAATTATGAATCTTATCCTCTTGAAAAGTTCGAACCGATGGTAAGAAACATTTTTGCAAGAAAACCTTACTCTTCTTAACTTCTTGAATAATGGTTAATTTATCTAATCAGCAGAAAGGTTCGCTGTTAGCTTTTGTTGGAGTAATGTTTATTACTCCAGATTCATTATTTATTAGACTTTCAAGTATAGATACATGGGAGCTTTTGTTTTACAGAGGCGCTATACCTTCTGTGGTTATTCTTATTGCACTTATTCTTTTTTATAAGTCAAATTTAATTAAAGTTACCTTAGCAATGGGTCTCGCTGGATTATTTTATGCGCTTACTTTCTCCATCACCAATATTACTTTCATTGTGTCTATACAAAATACTAATGTTGCCAATACTCTTGTTATGATCGCAACAGCACCAATGTTGTCTGCTATATTGGCTGCAGTTTTTCTTAAAGAAAATCCTGACAGGAATACTTGGATAGCAATCTTAATTACTTTTTTAGCTGTGGTTTATATTTTTTTCGACTCTTTCAAGCTAGGAAACTTTTTTGGAGATATTTTTGGTTTAATAACTGCATTAGGATTAGCTGTTGGTGCAAATATCATTAGATCTGTAAGAGATAAAGATTTAGTTCCTGCTGCGGTCATTGGGAAGTTTCTGGTTGCTATATTTGCGTTATTTTTTGTTGATAATTTAATACTTCAAGGAAGAGATAATATTATTGTTCCTTTAATGTGTATTATGTGTGTAGGTATACCGTTTGTTTTAGTAACAATTGCGCCTAGATTTATAACTGCAGCAGAAGTAAATCTTTTTTTTCTTTTAGAGACAATCATAGGACCAATATGGGTTTGGCTTATAATTAAGGAACAGCCTAGTATAGAGACAATCTATGGTGGCATATTAATAATAATTACCATTGCTGTGCACTCTTTTTATAAACTAAAAAAAGTTTAAACTTGTCACAATTAGGTCTTTATTTGAGAATAGATGACGCCTTAATAGAAAAGATTAATGAATAAAATTTTAAAAAATTCCTGGGCTCTTTTTACAGGCATGGGTTTGATCATGCTAGCGCATGGATATCAAGGATCATTACTTGGGGTAAGAGCAGTTGCTGAAGAGTTCAGTCTTACTGCAACTGGATTTATGTTATCAGGATACTATATTGGTTACTTTATAGGTGCAAAAACTATACCAACTTTTATTTTACGAGTAGGACATATAAGAGTTTTTGCTGCTTTTGCTTCAATTGCATCTATTGCTATACTTATACACTCGATAATAATTAATCCATTTAGCTGGTTTATATTAAGAATTATCACAGGTGTAAGCATGGTCTCTTTATATACCATAGCCGAAAGTTGGCTTAATGATAGATCGAGTAACAAAAATAGAGGCAGCGTTTTATCAATCTATATGGTTGTATTGTATGGATCAATGGCAGTGGGGATGTTTTTTTTAAATTTTAGTTCTCCCTTAAACTTTCAACCATTTATTTTGGTCTCTTTGTTTATGTCTTTATCATTAATACCAATATTATTAACAAAAAGAAAAGCTCCAAATTTTAAAAAAATTACTGGAATGAGTTTAAAAGAATTGTACAAGATATCTCCACTAGGGATGGTTGGTTCATTAATTTACGGAACTACACAATCAGCTTTATTTTCTCTTCTTGCTGTATATGCAGCTTCAATGAATTTCACAATTTTTGAAATATCTATAGTAACATTTTTATTAGCAATTTCTGGTGCTGTTGCGCAATGGCCAATTGGAAAGCTATCAGATAATTTTGATAGACGATTAGTAATCATTTACACTACTTTTGGCGCATCTTTTTTTGCATTTTGTTCAATTATTGCTGGAGGTCAAATGTATATGCCTGGAGATCTTGCAACAACTAAGTATTGGTTTTACTTGTGTGTTGTTCTATTTTCTTTTTGCAGTCTTCCTATGTTTGCAATTATATTTGCACATACTAATGATTTTATTCCTAAAGAAAAATTTGTTGCTGCTGGTGCAGGATTGCAATTTGCCTTTGGAGTAGGTGCAATTAGTGGTCCCTTTTTGTGTTCACTTTTAATGGATTTGGTTGGAGCAAATGGTTACTTTATATTTTTAATATTTTTTCATGCATTAATAGGTTTTTTTGCCATACACAGGATGAGGGTAAGAGATGTAAAAGAAAATCCAGATTCACAATTTACAGCTATGCCACAATCAATCACACCGCTTGGAATGGAATTAAATCCAATTACAGAGCATATAGATGAGCCATATTCTGAAAAAGTACAGAAAATGCTAATAAGAAAAGGTGTTTCTTTTAAAAAAGACGAAAAAAAAGTTGAGAAAGATATTTAAAATTTTCATTGTCAGTAATTAAAATCTACCAAAAGTTGTATCGACTATTTTAAACAATTTCTTACTTGTGCCAACGATAAAATTTTGCTGAAATAAGTTTTTATAAATTATGCCTAGAAAAAAATCAGTCCGAAAAAAAAATGTAAGTGGTATTGCTAAAATTGCATCTTTTACAGCTACTTCAATTTCAAATGCTTATAGCACTTATAAGAAGAAACAAGATCAAAGAAAAGTTGAGGAAATAAAATTAAAAAAACTTGCAGAAAATAATAAAGTTATTCAGGAAAGAAAAGAATTACGTTCAAAAGAGGATCAACTCAAAAAAGATCAAGATAAATTATATTTGAGAGAGGAGTCCATTAAAAATAAAGAAAAAGAATTAAAACTTAAAGAGGAAAAAATTAAGATTGATAATGATAAACTGATTAAAAAAGAGGAAGAATTATCATCAATATCAAAAGATTTAAGAACAAAAGAAAAAGAACTTAAATTTAGAGAAGAAGAGCAAAATAGAAAAGATATAGATCTTAAAGTTAGAGAAGAGGAACAGAGGAATAAAGATCTTAAAGAACAAAGACGAAGAAGAAGAGAGCAAAAACTTAGAGAGATGAAAGAACTAGAGGCTCAACGTATCGAAAATCAAAAACTAAGAGAGTGGGAAGAAAAGTTTGATTTAGAGCAAAAACAAAAAGAGGAAGAGGAAAGATTAAGAGATGAAAAACTTCTTAGAAGAGATCGTGAACGTGCTTTAAGATTTCAAAATAAAGACAATAACGAATTGGATGATAAAATATCTAAAAGACTAGAGAATTTTGAAATTAAACAAACTAGAAAAAACTAAAAATTTCTTTAAGTGTCGCCAATCAACTCCAAAAAACTATGGAAGATGATTCAAGAAGCTGGTGATTATCTCAAAGGTCAGTTGCCTGACCATCCTAATCATCCTAAAGGTAGAAATCCTTATGCTCATGTAGCATTATGTATTAAAAATAAGTTTAGTAATAGCTACAAAGATATAGAAGATGAAAAGTTTGACGAAGTTGTAAGTTTTATTAATTTTTTAAAAGAAAATCCGAGTTGATTATTGTTTAGGAAAGTAATCTTTTAAATCTCCCTCTCTGTAAACATCGGCAGTACAGCAATGAAGACCGCCGCCAAATGCATAAGCATCACGAAGCTCGACTGGTAAAACTTCCATTCCAAGTTTGTCTAATTGTTCAGCTTGATATACCTCGCTTTTCTCTACACAAACTGTTTTAGGATCCAAAACTAAAACATTCATTGATAACCAAACTGATGAATAGCATAATGGAGGAGGACTGTTATGTGCAGGTTGTGCAGAGTCAATAATTTTCCAACCATTGTTCTCAAATAACTTTCTTTGTTCTTTCGGCAACCTTCTTTGAGGATTATTAATTATTAGACCTTCCTTGATTGGTGTAAACGTTGCATCAATATGTATTGGATATGGATCACCAGGGAAATTTACAGCATGTACCCTATGATCTTTGAAATGTCTTCTTAGCCAATCTATACCTTTTAAATTTGTTGTAAAACCGTGCTGGACTACTAAGTCTTTACCAAATCTTAAAATATCTGCAGCATCAAACAAGGGCTCCTCTTCTGTAGTTACAAAAAACTTATCTTCTGTCCACTTGAGTCTTTTTTGAACACCAATTTTTTCTGATAAATAATCTTTTCTGTAATCTGCATCTGTTAATCTCGGTTTTGGCGCAATTTCATGTCGCATATTTGGATCTTGCTCAAAATAATTTTGCAGAAGTGGTCTATAATTAAGATATTCAAACCATCTACATCTATAACTCATTGTTGCTTCTAACATTTCATTGCCAACTGTTAAAATTATATCTCTTGCTGGCATACATCCAAACATACTATCAACTTCCCAATCTGGTGTAGAAATTTTTTGATTATGTTTTATTGGTATTGGTCTATCAACTTTGATGCCCCTTTTCTCAAGCAAAGAAACAAAATTATTTAGTAATTCATTTGCCTTATCGATTGTATCTTGTGTTCTTTGTCCATGTTTACCTTTCATATCGGAGTCCTCTGGCACTTTTGCATCAAGTGCTGGTTCAGGAGCAGGAATACAACAGCCGTCTGCTCTTCCAACAATAACATGTTTTAATGGGTCCCATTCATTCCAACTATTAACGATTGTTTTTGAGGAATTCATAAATCAGTTTAAAGCTATAAATCTTCTGTTATGTTTTATTATCAAGCTATAATAAATGATAGCCAAGAATATTAAAAAACCACCAATAACAGTAGTATTTGATGGAACTTCATTAATACCAAGTATAGGTAGCCAAACCCAAAATATACCGCCTATTACCTCGGTCAAAGACAATAAAGTTAGTTCAGCTGCTGGAATTGCTTTTGATCCTATTGAATATAAAATCAAACCTAAACATACTAATGTACCATGAACTGCAAATAGAGATTGATTTCTGCTATTTGAAATTAAAGAACTATCAGTGTTGATCAAAATAAAAAATGAAACAATTGCGCAAAAAAAGCCTGCAAATGCAACAGTTGTAAACTTTGGAGTTTCTTTTCTCCATCTTAAAGTGACTGAAAAAATAGAAAAACCTAATGCTGATATAAGACCAAAAGTAAGCCCAAATAAAGAACCGGTCTCAAAATTTCCAAGGGCCATAATAATTATGCCAACCGCTGCAGTAAATATCGCTACCCAAACATTTGTGGATATAATCTCTTTCAAAAATAAAAAACCCAATAATGCTGTCATAAAAGGCATGGCGGCAAGACAAAGTAAAGTAATTGCTGCACTTGTATGAGTAATAGACCATATGAAAGAAATCATTGCTGTTCCAAGTCCTGCGCCTCCAATTAAGCCTGATAAACCAATTTTTTTATAATTATTTAAAAAATCAAGTCCTTCTTCAAAAAATAAATAAATATTTAAAAGAATAAATATAGTTATTCCCCTTGCAAATAAATATTGCCAAGGTACAAGCTCAGGCTGATCCATGTAACGAACAACTAAGGGACCAAAAGACCAAAGTATTCCTGCGATTAGAACAACTGGAATTGCAACATTTTCATTTTTAAGTTTAAACATTGAGTGTTTTTATTAATAAATTTGACTTACTACAATAAAAAATTAAATTGTTATTGATATTTGAATAAAATTAAATTTTGCCTCAACTTAAAGTTGTTAACTACTTAATTAATGGATTTAAAAATTTTTAAATTAGCAGCAAATACAAAAAATCATAAATTATTAAAAGATTATGATTATGTTTTAAGGCAAAAAAACACTTTTTGTGGAGATGAAATTACAATATCAATTAAAGTTAAAAGTAAAAAAGTTCATAAAATTGGATATAGCTGTAAATCATGTATTTATACTCAAGCCTCAGCAAGTCTACTTTCAGAATTTTTTAAAAATAAATCATTCAAGGAAATAAATGATATAATTTTAGAGCTAAACAAATTTTGTAAAAAACAAACACCTAAACTCCCAAAAAAACTATCAGCTCTAAATAAGATCATTAATGGAAATAATCTTGCTAGAAAAGATTGTTTATTGCTTCCATTTATTACTGTCAAAAAAATGATAAAAAATCTATAGTATTGTTATGAATAAAGAAAATATTCTAAAATCCTCTATAGCCGCATTGTTCTCTTTTTTAACTATAGGTGCATTAACTTTACTAACTTATAAGACGGAATATGGTATTTTTTTAATTGCATCATTTGGATCTACAATGGTGTTGCTTTATGGATATCCTGAAAGTCCTTTCGCCCAACCAAAAAATATTTTCTTTGGTCATCTTTTAACAGCTTTGGTTGGAGTGCTTTGTTTATTGTTTATCCCATTACCAAATTATATTTTAATACCACTGGCAGCTGGTCTTGGGGTTGGGTTAATGATACTTTTTAATGTTACCCACCCACCCGCAGGGGGCAATCCAATCATTGTGATTATTGGGGGTGTGTCTTTTGATTATTTATTGAGCCCGATAATAACTGGTTCAATAGTTATTCTAGTTTTTGGTGTAATTTTAAATAGATTTATATTAAAGAAAAATTACCCAAAATAGCCACTATTTAATTGCTACTAAATGTCAAATTCTATAGATTGTCTGAAAAAAATATCTTTAGTTACAATTTAATAGGAGATTAAATGAAAATACTATGTGTTCTGTATGATGATCCAAAAAATGGAATGCCTAAAGCATATCCATTATCAGATTTACCAAAATTAGAAAAATATCCTGATGGGATGACATTACCAAGTCCAAAAGGAAGAGATTTTACACCAGGTGAGCTGCTTGGATGTGTATCAGGAGAATTAGGTTTAAGAAAATTTTTAGAAAGCAATGGTCATGAATTTATTGTTACTAACAGTAAAGACGGAGATGGATGTGAAGCCGACAAGCACATCGTAGATGCAGATATAGTTATATCTCAACCATTTTTTCCTTATTACTTAACAAAGGAGAGAATTGCAAAAGCCAAAAACTTAAAAATGGCAATAACTGCAGGAATAGGTTCAGATCACGTTGATTTACAAGCTGCTATGGATAATAAGATTGATGTTGTTGAAGTAACATTCTGTAATTCAAGATCAGTTGCAGAACATATTGTTATGATGATTGTATCTATGGTTAGAGATTATCATAATCAACACAGAATTGTTAACGAAGGTGGATGGAATATCGCTGATGCAGTTCAAAGAAGTTATGATGTTGAAGGAATGCACATTGGTACAGTTGCAGCTGGAAGAATTGGGCTTGATGCATTAAGAAAAATGAAACCATTTGATGTTCACTTACATTATTTTGACAGACATAAATTACCAGATAGTGTTGAAAAAGAATTAAATCTTACTTTTCATGATTCTGTAGAATCTATGGTAAAGGTATGTGATGTTGTAACAATTAATTGTCCTTTGCACCCTGAGACAGAAAATTTATTTGATAAAAAAATGATAAGTAAAATGAAAAAAGGTGCTTACATAGTTAATACTGCTAGAGGAAAAATATGTAATAGAGATGATATAGCAGAGGCATTGAAATCAGGTCAATTAAGTGGCTATGCAGGAGATGTGTGGTTCCCTCAGCCCGCGCCAAACGACCATGTATGGAGAACAATGCCTAATCACGGTATGACCCCACATACATCAGGTACTTCTTTGTCAGCTCAAGCAAGATATGCAGACGGAGTAAGAGAAATACTTGAATGTTTCTTTGATAAAAAACCTATAAGAGATCAATATTTAATAGTTAAAGACGGTCAGCTTGCTGGTATGGGTGCTCACTCTTACAGTAAAGGATCTGCAACAAGTGGATCTGAGGAAGCTGCAAAATATAAAAAAAAATAAATTCTTAATTTTTAGTAACAAACTCAAGTTTATATCACCTTGATATAAACTTGAGTATTAACTATATCTATTTAATGGCAGTTGATAATAAAATTGAATGGAATTTCAATAATACATATTTGAGTCTTCCAAAGATAATGTTATCTGAACAAAAACCAGATATTGTTGAGAAACCAGAAGTTGTTATAATTAATCACGCTTTATCAAAAGAACTTGGTTTAAATTTATTAGATTTAGATGATAAGTATCTAGCTTCAGTTTTCTCAGGAAATTCATTGCCTGATGGATCTAAGACTATTTCAATGGCATATGCTGGTCATCAATTTGGACATTTTACTATTTTAGGTGATGGCAGAGCAATAACAATCGGTGAACATGTAACTCAAAATAATCAAGGATTTGAAATTCAATTTAAAGGTTCAGGTAAAACTAAATTTTCTAGAGATGGTGATGGTAAAGCTGCATTAGGTCCTATGTTGAGAGAGTATATTATTAGTGAGGCAATGCATTATTTGAATATACCTACGACAAGAAGTTTAGCTGTAATTAAAACTGGTGAAAAAGTTATTAGGGAGACAGAATTAAAAGGAGCAATTCTTACTAGAGTAGCTACTAGTCATCTTCGTGTAGGAACATTTCAATACTTTGCATATAAAAAAGACGATTCAAATTTAAAAACTCTAATTAATTTTACAATAAATAAACATTACCCATCTTTAAAAAATAAAGAAAATTTATATTTAAATTTGATTGATAAATTGATGGAAAAACAGATTGATTTAATTGTGAATTGGATGAGAGTAGGATTTATTCATGGAGTAATGAATACAGATAATATGGCTTTATCAGGTGAAACTATAGATTATGGTCCATGTGCTTTTATGGATCAGTATGATCCAAAGAGTGTATTCAGCTCAATAGACCATTTTGGTCGTTACGCATATTACAACCAACCTACAATAGCAAAATGGAACCTTGCGAGATTTGCCGAATGTTTAATTCCTTTACTTGATTCAAATAAAGATAAAGCAATAAAATTAGCTACAGATAAGATAAATGAATTTGATAGTAATTACGAAAAAAAATGGCTTGGAATGATGAGAGACAAGCTTGGAATGATAGGCAATCAAAAAGAAGATGAGGTATTAATCTTAGACTTGTTACAATGGATGCATATAAATAAAGCTGATTATACTAATACATTTTGTAATTTAACTTATGAAAATATGATTAACGATAAAATCTTTCATAAAGATGACTTTTTAAAATGGAAGGAAAGATGGAAAATTCGTCTATCAGTAAATAATAATGGCAAAACTGCAGAAAAGACTATGAAAAAATCAAACCCTGTAGTGATACCACGAAATCATCTGGTTGAAGATGCTTTGAAGACTGCAGAGACAGGTGATTTGGAAAAAACAAATAGATTACTGAAAGTCTTGAGTGAACCTTACAAAATACAATCCTCAATTCAAGATTTACAGATATCTCCTAAGCCTAGCAAAATTCCGTATAAAACTTTTTGCGGCACATAATCTTAAATTTACATGTACAAGAAATTAAAGAAATTTTATAAACCATTTTTGATTACTTATATTTTATTTTCGGTGGCAATCGGATTTTATCCTTCTTTTGAATTTTACTCGTTAAAAGGACAATCTATTATTATTTTTGTGTCTTTTTTTAATGGGTTGCTTGGAATTTATTTAAAAAAAAATTAAAGTACGTAAGGTTCGGGCCTTGCATTCTTGTCTAAAACTCTCTCGACTGCAAATTCACTTATATCAATAGTTTGATATGAGCCTGTTGTTATAAGTTCAGTCAATGCTCTACCAATTCCAGGCGCTTGCATTAATCCTCTACCAGTAAAACCTGAGGCCAAATATACATTCTCATATTTAGGATGTTTTCCTACTACGGCGTTATTATCTAATTTATTGCAATCATAATAACCTGCCCAGCCTCCTGTAAGCTTCAATTCCTCAAATGCAGGTATTCTTTTTGCTAAAGCAGGCCAAACCAATTCTTCAAAATCATTCCAGGCTGGCTCAAGATCGTCAGCATCAAAAACAGATATTGGGGAGCCTGCTAAATATTCTTTTCCCTCTGGTCTCCAATAAACTCCTGTAGTTAAATCACCAGTTAAAGGCATATCAGCGTAATGTTTTGGGCACTTAACCCTAAACACAGTATGTTTTTGTGGAACAACGGGAATATCATCTAAAAGTTTTTTTGTCCAACACCCAGCGGCAGATACAATTGTATGAGCCTTAACTTCAGAAATATTATTTATCTCACCTTTAATGAACTCAGCGCCAAGTTCCATGGCTTTACTTTTCAATGCTCCATGAAACATAAAAGGATCAATCCATCCCTCAGTTTTATTATCTGTATATGTTGCAGTTTCGATACCCTCATTGTTAATATAAGGAAAAACCTTTGACAATTCTGAGCCTTTAATATTTTTAGTACCAGCATCACAAGCTTTATGATTTTCAAGTGCTCTATACTGTTCTTCTGCATGCTCAGGTCCAAACATCAATAGATATCCATTGGCTACCATACTAGCAGTTGGATTAGGATTTTTTTCGGTTTTTAAAACATTGGGTAAATCAAAAATAAATTCTTTTGCAAATTTTCCAAGAAGGATATTTTCTTTTTGAAAAAATTGTCTTCTAAATCCTCCAAGCGAAAGTGGGAAAGATGCTTGTTTATAGGTTGGGTCTCTCTCAATTACTTTAACTTTTCTTCCTTCTTTTGATAAAAAATAAGCAGTAGCAGTTCCAATGATACCCCCGCCAATAATTACTACATCATCCATATTAATTTAAATATAATAAAGTTGCATTTAGTATTAACGCATAACAAGTCCATAGCAAATATGGAATCATTAAATAATAACTTATAATACTTATTTGTTTAAATTTTACAGTAAGAATTACAATAAATAAAATCAGCACAATCAAATTTAATAATGCTAAAGAAATATTATGGAAAACAAAAAAAATTATACTCCAAGTTGTATTAAAAAGTAAATGAATAAAGTAAATTAAAACGATATTTAAATTTTTATAATTTTTGTGCCATGCTAGCCATATAGCAATGGTCATAAACAAATAAAGTGTTGTCCAAACAGGTGCAAAAATCCAGTCAGGTGGGGTTAAAAACGATTTGTTCAAGCTTGAATACCAGGGCTCTTTTGAATTGATAGTTGAAATACCCCCAATAAATGACGCGGAATAAGTCGCAATTGCGAAAAGCATAAACGATATAAATTTATTTTTTAACATATAAGTATTATACATCAGTATAGGATGAATAAAAAAACTATTTGGATAACGGGTGGCAGTACGGGAATTGGAAAAGCTCTAGCTATTAAATTCGCAAACATGGGATGGAATGTTGCTATTTCTGCTAGAAGAGAGGGTCTTCTTAAAGAAATATCAGAAAATAATAAAAATATTTTTTCTTACCCTCTAGATGTAACAGACAAGTCGAAATGTTTGGAAGTTTTCAATGAAATTCAGAAAAAATTTGAGAATGTAGAAATATGTTTTTTTTCAACAGGGACATGGAATCCTAAAAAAGAAAAGGATATTGACGTGGAGCAAATTGAGGAGGTATTTAAAGTAAATTTTTTTGGAACATTAAACTGTATCAAAGCTGTTGAAAAATATTTTAAAGAGAAAAAAGGTGGTATAATAACAATTGTATCCTCTATCGCTGGATACAGAGGATTACCAAACTCAACTGGTTATGGTCCATCTAAATCAGCTTTAAATAACCTTGCAGAAAGTTTATTTTTTGATTTTAAAAGATCTAATGTTCGTGTCAGTTTAGTATCACCAGGTTTTATAAAAACGCCTATGACAGATAAAAATGATTTTAAAATGCCTTTTTTGAAAACTACAGATTATGCTGCTGAGAAAATATATGATGGGCTTGTAAATAAAAATAATTTTGAAATTCATTTTCCAAAATCCCTCACAATAATTCTGAAAATACTAAGTTTTTTACCTAGTAAAATTTATTTTAGTCTTGTAGGAAAAATGACAAAGCATCAAAAAAAAAATTAATCTTTTACAAAAACAACTGTCAGTTCTGCAACTTTAAATCCAAATTTTGTCATTGTTGCTCTATTAATGGCTACACGTTCATCTTGTTTAAATATCCAGTCGTCAAAAGTAATTTTTATTTCTTTTCCTTTAACAGGGACTAAAAGAACATATTCAAATTTAAAAGCTGGTCCATAAGAATAGCCTTTGGCTTTTCCTACTACATCTCCAGCTGTTCCCTCATAATTATTTTCATCAATCTTATTAATTTGCCATTGTCTTTTTTGAATCTCGCCATCATCCCAATTAAATATTTCATCAAGAATTAGTTGTTTTCCATCCCACTTTCCATTTAGTTCTGCTGAAAATTGTCTGATTACTTTACCAGATCTGTTTTGTAATACTCCCCAGGCTTTCACATTTCCGGAAAGATAGTTTTCAATAATAAGTCTTGGTTCTTTATTTTTAAAATCTTCTGGTTTCATATTGTTGGTACTGCAGCTTGTATTAAATGAAAATATAATAATCAACAAAAAAGGAAGTATTATTTTTTTTATATTTTTCATAATTTTATTTATTTTGAAGTGAAAATTGTATTAGGTCAATATTTTTTGATCTAAAACCGGCCTCACAATAAGACAAATAGAAATTCCACATTCTTTTAAATGTAAGATCAAACCCTTGTTTTGAAATTTCGTTCCATTTTTTTTGAAATTCATTCCTCCATACCATCAAAGTATCTGAATAATGTTTGCCGTATGAATAACACTGATTAAAATTTAGATTGTTTTCATTTGTGAGTTCAATGATATTTTTTTTACAAGGCAAAAAACCACCAGGAAAAATATACTTCTGAATAAAATCTTGCTTAGATTTGTACCTATTATATAAATTATCATCAATAGTGATTGCTTGTATTGCTGCTGTTCCTCCAGATTTTAGGTTTTCTTTAATTTTTTTAAAATAACCTTTTAAATATTTTTGCCCAACTGCTTCTATCATTTCAATAGATGCAATTGAATTATAGTTTGATTTTACATCTCTATAGTCCATCATTTTAATATTTACTTTTTCATTAAGGCCTTTTTTAAAAATTCTTTCTTTTGCATAATCAAATTGTTTTTTTGATATAGTTATACAATCAATTTTAACGTCATAATTTTTTCCTACATACTCTGCATATCCACCCCATCCACATCCGATTTCAAGCATTTTATCTCCAGCTTTTGGTTTAATTAAATTGGAAAGTTTTTTATATTTATTTATCTGTGCATCCTCTAAATTATTTTTTCCGTTTTCAAAAATAGCACTTGAGTATGTTAAGGTTTTGTCAAGCCATGTAGAAAAAAACTCATTTCCTAAATCATAGTGTTTTGAAATATTTTCTTTACTTCTTTCCTTGGTATTTTTAATAAAAAAATTTTTAATATAGTTCAATATTGGTAAGTCAAATGCACCTGAGAATTTATGTACAGTTTTAATATTCTTAGCTAAAATTTCTATTAAATTTGTTAAGTTGTTTGTTTCAATTTCATCTCTCATATAGGACTCGGCAAGTCCAATACTTCCTTTATTTATAATTTCTAAAAAAAAACCTGGTTTTTTAATTATTAGGTCAGCTTCCAAGTCGGAGCTCTTATCACCGATGATAAACTGTTTTCCGTCAAAGTTTTTAAGATTAATTTTTCCATGCTTAATTTTGGATAAAAGACTAAATACAATTTTATCTGCTATTTTATTCATAATTATTTTTCAAAAGATATGTTATTTTTGATATTAACTTTCTTTTTTACTAATTTAATTCCTTTAAGCCATAATCTTAATGCCTCAAAATGTATCGCCGATATTATTTTAAATGTCATTAGTGGGTGTTTAAGATAAGAAAATATAAGGTTTTTTGAGTTTAAATTTGATCTTACACCATCTTGAGATGCAAATAACAATTTCCCGCTTTTATCTCTTTGATCAATTATTATTGATAGACTTTTATCTGGGTTTAGCACTTTAAAATAATACTCAGATTCTAAATCCATAAAAGGCGATACAAAAAATTTTTTTTCACAATTATTTTTTAGTAATTCTGATTTTTCATCTACTTTAAATACATAGGTATGTTGTTCTCCAAATGTATTTTTTACCTCATACAAAATAGATATTAATTTTGATTTAGAGTTATAAACAAAAAAAATACTTAAAGGATTAAATACATAACCTAATATTCTTGGATAACATAATATCTTTATTTTTATTTCTTCATTGTTTATTCCAACTGATTTTAAATTTAATTTTACCCAGTCAGTAAGTGAGGATCCATCTCTTGGACCATGATCTTTATCATAAAAACTCATAAGGTTAAATTTATTATAAGAGAAAAAATTTATATTTTTACTAATAAATTTAATTTCATTTAAATCTAATAAAATTGAAAAAACTTTATACTTAAAAAAATGTTCTTTTGGTTTAAATCTTTTGTGAACTACTTTTCCAGTATAAATACAAGACTCTTTAATCATCTAAATATTTTATCATTTCTAAAGATGATTTTATCCCATCTTCATGAAAACCATATCCAAAATAACTACCAGAAAATAAAAGATTGCTCTTATTTTGTATTTCTGTCAAATTTATTTGGTTCTCAAGAGCATCCATATCGTAATAAGGATGTGTAAAATCTATTTTTTTTAAAATTTTTTCATCATCTAATTTCACAATTGGATTAAGTGTTAAAAAAATATTTTTTTTTATTTTCAAATTTTGAAGAAGATTTAACCAATACGTTATACAACTATTATTTAAATTTTTGCTGTCAATTGAAGAGTTCCAAGCAGACCATGCTTTAAAGTTTTTTGGCATAACTCTACTATCTGTATGAATAACTGCTGTATTTTTTTTATATTTAAATTTTGAAAGTATTTGTTTTTCTTTATCAGTTGGGTTTTCTATTAATTTGATTGCATCATTGGCGTGTGTTGCCAAAATAACTTTATCGTAATCAAAAAACTCATTTTCTTCTCCATAAAAAACTCTAATTCCTTGATTATTTCTTTTAACCTTTTTTATCTCATAGTTTTTATAGTGTTCACCACTAATATTTTTTAAAACTTTATTCACATATGATCTACTTCTATCTTTTACTGTATACCATTGTGGTCTATTTTTAATTTTAAATAATCCATGATTTTGAAAAAATTTTAAAAAAAAAGCAAATGGCATTTGTTTTGCTTCATACGGAGGCATTGACCATATAGCAGATACCATTGGAATTATATGGTAGTTGATAAAGTAATTTGAAAGTTTCTCTTTTTCTAAGTATTGTCCCAATGTTAGTTTATTATCTTTTAAATTTAAATTTGAGCTTCTCTTATAAAATTTAATTATTTCTAAAAACATCTTTAAAAACTTTAAATTAAATAAATTTTTTCTACTTGAAAACATTCCGTTAAGACCTTTTCCACAATACTCAACTTCATTTGAAGGTGTTGTTACGGAAAAACTCATGTCACTTTTTTCTATTTCAACCTTATTTTGTTTAAAAAATTCTATTAAATTTGGATAAGTGTAATGATTAAAAACAATAAAACCGATATCAACTGGTATAAACTGTTTATCATTATTATCTATGTTTAGATCAATAGTGTATGCATGACCTCCAAAATGATCTCCTTTTTCAAAAAGATCTACTTTGTGTTTTTTTGATAAATAATATGCAGCACTTAACCCGGAGATTCCTGATCCAACTATAGCAATTTTCATTTTAATAATTATTTGTTTAGAATAGTTTGATTTTCATTCTTAATTGAAGTGTAAAATTGAAGCAAAACAGCAATTATAACAATTGTACCTCCTATCAAAACCATAAAAGATGAATTTTCGTTGATAAATAGCCATGCCCAAAATGGTCCTAAAACTGCTTCGGTTAACATTATAATTCCAACCATCGCTGAAGGAGTTGATCTGGCACCAATGGTAATTAAAATAAATCCAAAACCTAATTGAAAAAATCCTGCTAAAAAACCTAAAAAAATATCGTGAGCGGATATGTTTATTTTTCCAGCTATAATATATCCTATTATCATAGCAGTAATTCCTGCATAAAGCTGTAGCGGAACCATATCTACATTTGGATACTTTCTAATTATTAAAATCAGAATTGCAAAAGATACCGGCATAATAAATGCGGCTAGGTTTCCTGACATTTGCCCAGGCTCTAAATCAGATCCAACCATTAATATAATGCCAGAAATTGCAAGAAATATTGAGACAAGAGTTATTTTAGATATTTTTTCTTTTAAAAAAAAATATCCAAAGATTGCTAAAAAAATTGTTTGAGTTTGAATTATGAAATTAGTATTTGCAACTGTGGTGTTGTACATAGCAAAAACATATCCACAAAAACCTGATGACAAAATTATACCTCCAAATATTCCAGGAATTCCAGAGTTATAAAAAGCCCTAAAAATTTTCTTTTTATAAGAAATTAAAAGAAAAATAAATACAACNATAATGAAAAATAAAGATCTCCAAAATAGTATTTGCCACAAGGTTGCTCCCTCAAAAGACTTAACAATTAAACCACCAAAGCTTAAACTACATGCTCCAAAAAATACTAGTAATGGTCCAGGTATTTTAAATATTAAATTCATTTTATTTGGTTTATTAAATTATCAGTTTCTAATCTATATATTTCATAAATTTTTTCTGCTTCTGAAAGATTGACTAACTTAAATTTTATTTTTGTATTTGGTACAAGTTGTACAAGTTTATCATAATCCGCGCTGATAACTACTCCAATTTTTGGGTATCCTCCTATGGTCCCGTGATCTGAAAGCATAATTATTGGGTCACCGTCTGGAGGTATTTGTATCGTACCTTTAACTATACCTTCTGATCTAATATTTTTTTCCTTTATATTTTCAATAATTGGTCCTTTAATTCTCATTCCCATTCTATCTGTAAGTTTTGTGACAATGAATTCTTTATTTAGAAAATTTTCCACTGCTTTTTTTGAAAAAAAATCAAAATTTGTCGCTTTAATTATTCTAATATATTCTATTTTTGTATTAACATATTTAATTTTTTTTTGTGTTTTAAAATTGGATGTTTTATTAATCAATATTTTTTGATTTACAAATAATTTTTCTCCTTTGAATGGTCCAATTTTTGCTCTTGAAAATGTTGAATAACTGTTCAAAATTTTTTCTAATACAAAGCCACCTGATACTGATAAATAACCATATACAGATTTATTTGTTGAAATAATATCTAACTCATCTTCATTTTCTAAAACGTAATTTTTGTAACATTCGCCATTAATTAATTTTTTATTTTTTTTTGTAATACTAAAATTAACATCTCCTGTAACAGCAATTACTGTTGATTTACCGTAATATTTTAATAGCGGTCCTTGATAAGCAAATTCAATTGCGGCCTCATATTTGTTATTTACTAAAGTATTGGATAGTAAATAATTTCTATTATCCATTGCTCCACTAAACGGTAATCCAATGTGATAAAAATTTTCTCTTCCAAGGTCTTGGAAAGTTGAATTAATTCCTGGTCTTAAAACCTCAAAAAAATTACTTTTCATCTAATTTTAAAAATTCATTTTTTGATATTGGAAAAAAATGAACATTATCTCCTGGATTAATTAGAACTGGATTTGCTTTATTATTTGAATTAAAAATTTTGTAAGGTGTTTTTCCGATAATATTCCACCCACCTGGACTTTCAAAAGTATATATATTTGAGAACTGTTCAGTTATTCCAACAGAGCCCTCTGGTACTTTTACCCTAGGTGTTTTTAATCTGTCTGTTCTTAATTCTTTAGAAATATCACCCAAAAATGGCATACCAGCTACAAAACCTGTCATATAACAAAAATAACTTTTATTAAGATATTTTTCTAATATTTCCTCAGCGCTTAATTTAAGTTTTTTAATTAATCTTTCTTTGTCAAGAAAAAATTCTTCATCACAACAAATTGGTATTTCAATTTTTTTATTTTTTTGCTCATCAATATTAGATGTTTTTATATCTTCAATTTTTTTTTTTAATTCAATAAAATTTGTTTTTTTTAAATCAAAAGAAACTATTAATTTGTTGTAAGAAGGAGTTAAATTTATAATTTCCTCTAAATTTGCTTTCTTTAGGCTGTTAAAGAAAGAAATTACTTTTTTGTTAGTTTCTTTATTTATTTGTTCGCCAAAATCATAATAAATTGATGCGTCGCCAAGATTTAATATATTTTTGATCATCCCATGTTATACTTTATCAATGAAAGGTATGGAAATTAATATTAATTGTGATTTAGGTGAAAAATCAGAATTACATTCTATAGAAAATGATCCTGAATTACTTAAAATTGTCAATTCAGCAAGTATAGCTTGTGGTTATCATGCTGGAGATGAAGAAACAATGCACTCTACAATAAAAATTTCAAAACAAAATGGTGTAAGCATAGGAGCTCATCCATCTTTTAAAGATCTTGAAAATTTTGGGAGAAGAAGAATAAACTTATCTGAAAAAGAAATAATCAATTTAATAATAGATCAGTATAATATACTTCAAAACATAGCTAGTCAGCATGATGAAAGAGTTTCTCATATAAAACCACATGGGGCGCTAAATAATATGGCATGTGAAGATATTGAGCTTGCAGAAATACTTGCTAAAACAATAAAAAGCATCAGTAAAGATTTGATCTATTTAGTACCTACTGGTTCAAAAATGGAAATTGCTGCAAAAAAGTTTGATATGAAAATAGCTTGTGAAATATTTGCAGATAGAAATTATGAGGATGATGGAAATTTAGTTTCTAGATCAAAAAAAGAAGCTTTGATAACTAACCCTGAAATAGCTAAAAAACATGTTTTAGAAATGGTAAAAAATCAGGCGATAAATTGTCTCTCCGGTAAAAAAATACCTTGCGAAATAGACTCGGTCTGTATACATGGTGACAATCAAAATTCTTTAAAAACTGCTAAAGTAATTAAGCAAAATTTAATGAATAATGATTTAATGCTAAAACCATTAAACAAACTAGGAAAATTTAATTAATGAAAAAACTTTTTATAATTATAACGATATTTTTTTTAAGCACTAATCTATATGCTGCTGGTGGGAGTTCTGGAGGAGATGGACAAGAAAGCAAACAATCCAATTACAAATCCGCAGTAAACTATGTTAAAGCTGGAAAAAAACTTGAAAAAAAAGGCAAGATTGAAAAAGCAAAAGTGAAATATGAAAAAGCTTTTAAAAGATTGCTAAAAGCAAATGATAAAGATCCCTCTAATCCTGATGTTTTAAATTATCTTGGTTTTACTTCTAGAAAACTTGGGGATTTTAAAAGTGCAGAGAATTACTACCTCTCAGGTTTAAAAATAAATCCTAATCATAATGGAATAAATGAGTATTTAGGTGAATTATATTTATCCACTAATAGACCAGAGAAAGCAAAAGAAAGATTGGCGGTACTCCAAAATTGTAATTGTGAGGAGTATGAAGAGTTAAAAGCTATCATAGATGGAACAAAACAATCTAAGTATTAAATTTTTCTTTTCTCAATATTGAAATATAAAAAAATTTAATTAATATAGATTTATTGATTGAAGAACTAATTATACTCACTCAGATTATATTCATAGATATAATACTAGCAGCTGATAATGCAATTATTATTGGATTAATTGCTGCTAACTTTGTTCCTAAAAATAGGAGAAAAATTATACTATGGGGTGTTGCAGGCGCCTTAGTTTTTAAAGTCATATTTGCATTATTTGCAACCTACTTATTTAAATTTTATTTTATAAAAATAATCGGTGGTTTACTATTAATTTGGATTGTAAACGATTTAAGAAAAGATCTTTTTGAGATTAAAAAGGTAAAATCCCCCACAAAAAAATCTAAAGAACCTTCATATATTCAAAGTATTTATAAAGTCTTATTTGCCGATATAACAATTAGTTTTGATAATGTAATTGGTGTCGTAGGTGCTTCCAAAGGTCATTTTGGATTTATGATTTTTGGATTAGTCCTATCGGTAATTTTAACTGGTGCTATGGCAACTTATTTAGCTAATTATATTCAAAAGCATTTATGGATTGCGTATGTAGGACTAGGTTTTATTTTAATTGTAGCTCTGCAGTTAGTAATTGGAGGATTAGTAGATTTGGAAGTTTTATCAATTAACGAAAATTTCAAAAAATATTTTTAGTAAGAATATTTTTTTGTCGGATATTTCTTAGATTTTACCTCTTGTTTAAATTTAAGTACCGCTGAATTTATTATTTTTTTTATATCAACGTATTTTTTAACAAATTTAATTTTAGCATCAGTTAAACCAATAATATCATCTGTAACTAAAACTTGACCATCACAATAAACAGAAGCTCCAATTCCAATCGTGGGTATTTTAATAAGATTAGAAATTTTTTTTGAAATATCACTATAAGTGCACTCTAACACTATTCCAAAAGCACCGTTTTTTTCTAGAGCTTTTGCATCTCTTATTAATTTATTTTTTTCTTTTTGTGATTTACCTACTGATTTAAATTTTCCTTTTACAGTCTGTGGTGTTAAACCTATATGGCCCAGAACTGGTATTTTGTTTTTGACTAAATGACTCACTATATGTTGCACCCTTTCTCCACCTTCCACTTTTACTGCATCACACTTAGTTTCTTTAATAGCAACTTTTGAATTCTTTAAAGCCTCAGATTTATTTCGATATGTATTATAAGGTAAATCAATTACGAGAAGGCTTTTTTTAACACCCATTCTAACACTTTTAGTGTGTTCAATCATCATTTTGAGATTAACTTTTCTTGTTGTTTTGTAATTATAAAGAACTGAACCCAAAGAATCACCAACCAAAACTATATCAGCATGATTATCAACTATCTCAGCAATATTTTTTGAGTATGCTGTTAAACATACAATTTTAGATTTATTTTTTTTATCAATTATTTTTTTAATTTTTTTATTCATTATTCTAATTCAATCGTGCTAGGTGGTTTTGATGTAATGTCGTAAACCACTCTATTTATTCCTTTAATATTATTAATTATCTTATTTGAAACAATTTGCATAAATTCTTTTTTAAAATAAAAAGTATCTGCTGTCATTCCATCCTCTGATGTAATTGCTCTTAGTAAGCACATATATTCATATGTTCTGTTGTCACCCATTACTCCTACAGTTTTAACTGGAAGTAAAGCTGCATAAGCTTGCCATATTTTATTATATAAACTGTGACCCTTTAATTCTTTAATAAATATATCATCAGCCTCCTTTAAAATATTCACCTTTTCTTTAGTTATTTCCCCTGGCATTCTTATGGCCAACCCTGGGCCTGGAAACGGGTGTCTCAAAACAATTTCTTTCGACAATTTAAGCTCTAAACCTAGTTTTCTCACCTCATCTTTAAATAATAATCTCAATGGTTCAACCAATTTTAACTTCATTTTTTTTGGTAAGCCTCCTACATTATGATGTGACTTAATTTTTGATGTTTGGCTTCCTGTAACTGACTTACTCTCAATTAAATCGGGGTACAGAGTACCTTGTGCTAAATATTTTACATTTTTTATTTTTTTAGCATGCTTTTCAAAAATTTTAATGAATAGGTTGCCAATTATTTTCCTTTTTTTTTCAGGGTCGGATATTTTTTTTAATCTATTAAAAAAAAGAGTTTTGGCATCAACATAAACAAGATTTATTTTGAATTTTTTTTTGAAAGTATTTAAAACTTGATGCTCTTCTTTTTTTCTTAGTAAGCCAGTATTTACAAAAATACATATAAGTTGCTTTCCTATTGCCTTGTGGATCAGTTTTGCAACTACACTACTGTCTACACCACCTGATAAAGCGCATATAACTTTAGATTTTCCTACATTGTCTTTAATTTCTTGAATTAACATTTTTTTTTGATTTTTTGAGGACCAATTTTTTTTTATCATACAAATTGAAAAGATGAAGTTTCTCAAAATTGTTTTTCCATTATCTGTGTGCGTTACCTCAGGGTGAAATTGTATTCCATAAAGTTTTTTTTTTGGATTTTCTATAATGGAGAATTTTGAGGTCTCAGTTTTTGCAACAACTTTAAATCCTCTTGGTAATTTTGTCACTTCGTCAGCATGACTCATCCATACATTATTAGATCCTTTTTTATTAAAAAAATTACTAATGAGTTTACTTGGATTTAATTTTTTTAATTTAGCCAATCCAAATTCTCTGTGTTTGGCCTTTTTAACCCTACCACCTAGCTCTTTCGAGATTATTTGGTGACCAAAACATATTCCTAAAATTGGAACATTTAGTGAGAAAAGTTTTTTATTAAATCTAACTTTTTTTGATTGATAAACATTTAATGGTCCACCTGATAAAATAATTCCCTTTATTCGTTTTTTTTCTAATTTTAGATTTAATTTTTTATGGCTGATAATTTCAGAGTAAACACCTAACTCCCTTACTCTTCTTGCTATAAGCTGGGTAAATTGGGAACCAAAATCAATAATTAAAATTTTATTTAAATTATTGTTTGGTATCATTTTGTGGTTCTATATCTTTTAAAGACTCTTCTATATTTTTTTTTTCTTTACAAAGATTAGTACATATCATGGAGAAACTATCTTTTAACTCCTTTACTCTATTATAATTTGATTTTTTAAGTTCATATTTAATTAAAATAAACATTGCTTCCTCGTTATTGGGTTCAAGAAGAAGTGTTGTATTTATATTTTTAATTTGCTCTCCCTCATTTTCTTCATTTTCAAAGATTTTAGCTAAATATAAATATGACTTTGCATCCTTCGGATTAAAAACGATATTTCTTTGGAATAAAAATTTTGACTCCTCATAATTTTTTTCCTCATATTTTTTTTTTGCTTCATCAAAAAAATTTTGGGCATTTGAGGAATTAGCAAATAAAATGATGCTAATAAAAGTAATGTATAAAAATTTAATATTTTTCATCTTTTTTAATTTCATCTATGTTATGTACCATACTCTCGTAAAAACCAGCTTTTGTAATCTTAACAAATTTTGGTTTTTTTCTTAAATAAATAATTTTTCTTGATCCAAGATATCCCATCGAAGACTTAAGACCACCTATAAGTTTAAAAATAATTTTTTCAACCGAACCTTTGTATTTCACATATCCCTCTACTCCCTCGGGAACATATTTGGATTTATCTCTTTGTTTTTTTTGAAAATATCTATCTGCCGATCCCTTGTTCATCGCGCCTATTGAGCCCATTCCTCTGAAATTTTTGAATAGTTTACCATTTTTTTTTACTATTTTTCCTGGAGACTCGTCTGTACCAGCAAATAGGGAGCCTATCATAACCGCATCGGCTCCTGCTGACAAAGCTTTTGCTATGTCGCCTGAAAATTTAATTCCTCCATCTGCAATAATTTTTATATTTTTATTTTTTAAACCTTTTTTTACATCTAAAATTGCACTCAGTTGAGGCACTCCAATGCCTGCAACCAATCTTGTTGTGCAAATTGAGCCAGGTCCAATTCCTACTTTTATAATATCAACACCTAATTTTGCTAAAAAATTTGCTGCGTTTGCAGTCGCAATATTTCCTGCGCATAGTAAAGTATTTTGATTTTTAATTTTTTTAATTTTTTTAATTATGTCTGCTACTTTTTTAGTATGACCATGTGCAGTATCTACTACTATTAAATTTACCTTTTCATTTATTATAGCTTTGGCCCTCTCAAATTCTAGTGGACCAGCTCCGACCGCTGCACCAACTAAAAGATTTTGTTTTTTAACTTTTTTAATCTCTAATATCTGTTTTTTTATATCTAAGTTTCTGTGTATTACTCCAATACCTCCAGCTTTAGCAATTGCTATCGCCATTTTAGATTCTGTGACTGTATCCATCGCAGACGATATAAGAGGAATTTTAAGTTTAATTTTTTTTGATAAAAATGTTGTGGTATTTACCTCAGAGGGTAATATTTCAGAATAATTTGGTGCAAGTGTTACGTCGTCAAATGTAAGTGCTTCTTTTATAGGACCCATAATCTTATATATACGATTCTTTTAAAATATAAAGGGTCTATCTTAAAAATTTACAAATTATAAAGCTTTCTTTCGAATCTTTTCTACTTGATAAAGGCTTAAAAATATTAACTTCTTTAAATTTTTTTTTTGCGTCTGCGACAATTTCATTAAAACTTGATCCCATAAAAATTTTTGAAACAAATTTACCTTTTTTATCTAACATTTCTAAGGCAAACTCCATAGCCTCAATACATAATTCTCCAGTGACAATAGCGTCTAAATTTTTATTTCCTGTGGTGTTTACTGCCATATCGGAAATAACGACATCTACTTTTTTATTGAAAAAGTTTTTAATTTTTTCTTTATTTTCTGATTTTGTAAAATCTCCGACTATTTTATTAACCTTATCAATATTCTCAAAATCTAATAAATCAATTGCTAAGACTAAACTTTTTTTGTATTGCCTTATGATGTATTGAGACCAACTTCCTGGAGCAGCTCCAAGGTCAATTATTGAAGTTGTATTTTTAAATATTTTAAATTTTTCATCTATTTCTTTTAATTTGTAAATAGCTCTTGATCTATAACCCTCAATTTTAGACTGTCTTACAAAGATATCTCTCTTCTGTCTAATAATCCAATTTTTTGAGATTTTATTCTTTTTCAATTAAAGGCCAAACCGCAAACTTTTATTTATGATATTATTGTCTAAAGTTTTAATTTCAATTGTAATACTTTTGTCAATTCTCATATCTTTATTATCTCTCCAAATTCCAGCTGCAAGATGCATTATTCCAATTTTGTTATTAGGTAAATAAGGTTCTACAAATGTATTATTGTGGTTATCGTACTTTGGTAACAAATTACTTGCTATCCAATTACAATTTAAAGGTAAAAATTCTGTATTTACATTATCAATATATACACTCATATTAATCGCTAGTCCTTCGGAACCAAATATTTTTCCAGATTTTAGAGTTTTCTTTAAATTATTTTGCCAAATACTCCAACAATTTGAATTTTTTTCTAAAGAAAAAACTCCGATATTTATATGAGGTGCAAATGCCAATTTTCTTGCTTTATCGATACCAATTTTTGAGCTAATTGCATGTTTAAAGTTTTGAGATTTTATAATCGCTAATTTTCCAAGTAACCAACTGACTTTTGACATAATTTTATAACCAGGGCCCATTGTTTGAGTAATTCCTAATTTTCCATCATCACAAGCCCTAAAATATAGTTCAATTGTTGACCAGTCGTTTACCCAGGCATCACAATCAATCCAGAGATATTTTTCGTAATTAGGAAAATAGTTTGTTAAAAATGCTCTCGATACTTGACTCTTCAGCCACTCCTTACCCTTAATTTTATATTGTGATACTTCAATATCCCATTCTGCTTTTTTAATCTCATCAACCTTAGAGGTTAATATTTTAAGCTGGTCTTCATTAAGACCGGCATCTAAAACACAAAACGCAACCTTCTCACTTTCTTTGAAACGTTTTATAGAATCTATTAATTCATTTAATAAATCAAAATATTTTGAATCGGCTAATGAAATTATTACATTTTTTTTCATTATAAAACATCTTCTAGTTCATCGTCCTCATTACCAGATGTTATAGAATATTTTTTTTTAAGTTTCACATAGTGATAAATACTTATTGGAATTGATAATATGTATACCATGCAACTAATTACTATTACTTCAAAAGTGAATACTAATAATAAACCAAATAATAAAACAATACCAAAAAGTAAAAAAACAGTTGTGCTTCTTGGCACAACAATCTTTTTCATCGAGTAAGTAGGAACTTTACTGATCAATAAAATAGAAACTAAAATAAATATATATGGAGTTAAAATTTCAAAATTAATACTAAATAAGTTTACCCCGCTTAAATCCAAAACTAATGGCGTCAATACTAATATACCTCCAGCAGGTGATGGTACTCCTTGAAAAAAATTATCTTTCCAAGATACGTCTCCTCCAGAACTTATATTAAATCTAGCTAATCTCAGTGCAACGCATACAACGTAAATTAAAGACAACAACCATCCAATTTTTCCAAGTGTATTAAGTGTCCAGAAGTACATAATAAAAGCAGGGGCTACTCCAAAACTAATTACATCTGTAAGAGAGTCTAATTCCTTTCCAACTTTTGAAGTACCTCTTATAAGTCTTGCAATTCTTCCATCAAGGCCATCTATGATTGCTGCAAATAAAATTGCGATTATTGCTATTTCATATCTTTGATTTAGTGCAAAATTTATTGAACTTAAACCTACACAAACTCCAATCAACGTTAGAGTATTTGGCAGTATCATTCTTGCTTGTGTATCTGTTACTAGTTTAAATTTTTTCTTTGGTTCGTTCATATTATACTTTTCTTGCTATTAATGTTTCACCTGCTACTGCCCTTTGTTCTAATTTAACCAGTGGTTTATAATTTTCAAAATAAAGATCTGCTCTACTTCCAAATCTAATCATTCCTATTCTATCACCTTGATTTAAATCATCATTTTCTAGAGTTTCACATACTATTCTTCTTGCAATAAGACCTGCTATTTGAACAACTATTACATCTTCACCATTTTTGTTGGTAATTTTATAATAATTTCTTTCATTATCCTCACTTGCTTTATCAAGGGAAGCATTTACAAACTTGCCTGGTTTGTAAAGAATCTGTGAAACTTTTCCTGCACATGGTGTTCGATTGACATGGCAATCAAATACATTCATAAAAATACTTACCTTTGTAAATTTCTTTTCACTTAAATTAAGTTCTTTTGGACCAGTTGACTCCTCAACTTTAATAATTAACCCATCTGCAGGACTAACTAAATAATTATCATCATTAATTGATATTCTTTCCGGATCTCTGAAAAAATAGTAACACCAAACTGTTAAAACTAAACCTATTAAACCAAGGAATGTACTCAGCAGATATAAAATTATAGTAATAAAACCAAATATTACTAAAAACTTATAACCTTCGCTGTGAATTTTAGGAAATACTTTGTCTATCATAATCGCTAATTGATAATTTTTAATTAATATGTATATAAACTGTTTAAATTCAATTATTAAGATAGCAACAAAAAATGAGCAAAATTAAGGTAAAAAACCCAATTGTCGAGTTAGATGGTGATGAAATGACCAGAATTATATGGGATTTCATTAAAAAAAAACTAATTTTACCTTATTTAGACTTAGGGATTGAATATTACGATTTAGGAATGAAGAGTAGAGACAACTCTAATGATCAAATTACAATTGATTGTGCGAATGCAATAAAAAAAAATGGGGTAGGTATAAAATGTGCAACAATTACTCCTGACGAAGCTAGAGTAAAAGAATTTAACTTAAAAAAAATGTGGCGATCTCCAAATGGTACAATAAGAAATATTATTGGTGGAACTGTTTTCAGGGAGCCAATAATTTGTAAAAATATTCCAAAACTTGTGCCATCCTGGACCGATCCTGTTATTATAGGTCGTCATGCATTTGGAGATCAATATAGAGCTACAGATTTTCAAGTTCCTGGTAAAGGTAAGTTAGAAATTAAATGGACATCAGAAAATGGTAAAGATGAGAANAAGTATGAAGTCTTCAATTTTCCTGGTCCTGGTGTTGCTTTATCGATGTATAATCTTGACAGATCCATAGAGGATTTTGCTAGGTCCTGTTTCAACTACGGTCTAATTAAAAAATGGCCTGTTTATCTTTCTACAAAAAATACAATTTTAAAAACCTATGACGGAAGATTTAAAGATATTTTTCAAAAAGTTTTTAATGAAGAATTCAAAAAAGATTTCGATAAAAATAATATTACATATGAGCATAGATTAATTGATGATATGGTTGCATGTGCTATGAAGTGGAGCGGCAAATATATTTGGGCTTGTAAAAATTATGATGGAGACGTTCAATCTGATACAGTTGCTCAAGGATACGGGTCTTTAGGATTAATGACAAGTGTATTGCTTGCTCCTGATGGAAAAACTATGGAAGCAGAGGCAGCCCATGGAACTGTGACTAGACATTATAGAATGCATCAAGAAGGTAAAGAAACTTCAACAAATCCAATTGCATCAATATTTGCCTGGACAAGAGGGTTAGCACACAGAGGTAAATTAGATGATAACCAAGACTTAATTAAATTTTCAAACACATTAGAACAAATTTGTGTTGGCTGTGTGGAAACTGGATCAATGACAAAAGACTTAGCAATATTAGTGGGATCTTCACAAAAATATTTAACTACTAATCAATTTTTAGATGAAATTGACGGAAATTTAAAAAAGAAACTAAATTAATTTTTTAAGACTTTCTATAGCATCCTCTATTTTATCTATATGCTGTCCACCTGCCTGAGCAAAATCTTTACGACCACCTCCACCTTTTCCTCCTAAAATTTCAGAACCTACTTTTGCAAATTTAACTGCATCAAAGCTTTCTGTAAGTTTTTCAGTAATACCTACCGCAAGACCAACTTTTTCATCTTTGCTTGCAAAAACAATTATAATTCCTTCTTTAAGTTCTTTCTTTCCGTTATCTACTAATTTTCTTAATTCTTTGGGTGATAAATCAAAAATTTTTTGAAATCTTACTTTAATATTTTTTATTTTTTCATCTTTAATTATGTTCTTATTCTTATCAGATAAAATTGATTTAACACTTAGCTGATCTAATTGCTTTGACAAATCTTTAATTAACTGTTTTTTGTCGTCTACATTTTTTATTGGTTTTCCACCTAATGAAATAATTTCTTTAGATATTTCATCAATTATCTGATCGTTTTTTTGTTCTGATATACCTATTTGCTTTTCTTTATTTGTAAGAAATTCCTCTAATTGTTTATCTCTCAAAGCCTCTACTCTTCTTACACCAGAGGCGATCGCTGACTGACTTATAATTTTAAATTTGCCTACATCGCCAGTATTTCTTACATGTGTTCCACCACATAATTCAGTAGAAAAGTACTTATTCCCCTCATCACCCATAAATACTACTCTAACCTCATCACCATATTTCTCACCAAAAAGAGCTAAAGCACCGTGCTCAATCCCTTCTTTTGGTGTCATTATTCTTGTTATAACCTCAGATTTTTTCTGAACCACTTCATTTACTGAATTATCAATTTTTTTAAGTTCGTCTGAGGATATTGGCTTCATGTGGCTGAAATCAAATCTTAGTCTATCTGGTGCTACTAATGAACCTTTTTGAGTAACATGTGTTCCAAGAATTCTTCTTAAAGACTCGTGTAGTAAATGTGTTGCTGAGTGGTATGCTCTAACATTATTTCTTTTCTCGACATCAATTTTAAGTTCAACATTTTCATTTATTTTTAAATTTCCATTTCTCATTTTTCCATAATGAACAAAAAGATTTCCTAATTTTTTTTGTACATCATTCACTTCAAAAATATTTTCACCTGATTTAATTGTTCCACTATCGCCTACTTGTCCTCCTGACTCACCATAAAATGGAGTTTGATTTAAAATAATTATACCTTCATCACCATCGTTTAACTTTTCTACTTCTTTATTATTTTTAACAATTTTCTGAATAACTGCTTCAGCATGTTCGTATTCATAACCTAAAAATTCAGTCGGTCCTACTTTGTCTTTTATTCCAAACCAGATTTCGTCTACCGAGCTATCTCCAGATCCTTTCCAATTCTTTTTTGCAAGTTCCTTACTTTTTATCATCAAATCATCAAATTTCTTGTGGTCTAAAGTTAAAGATTTATTTTTTAAAATATCTTCGGTAAGGTCTAGAGGAAATCCATATGTATCATAAAGCTTGAATGCAACTTCCCCAGATAATTTTTTATCAACGTTGCTAATTTCATCATTTAATATTTTCATTCCTCGATCTAAAAGCACTAAAAATTTTTCCTCCTCCATTCTTAAAGTCTCTTTAATAAGTGACTCAGCTCTTATAAGTTCTGGATAATTTCCAGACATTTCATTCATTAGTGTTTTAAAAATATTAAAAAAAACTGGTTCTTTGGATCCAAGTAAATGGCAATGTCTCATACCTCTTCTCATTATTCTTCTTAAAACATAACCTCTACCCTCGTTAGATGGTAAAACCCCCTCAGCTAATAAAAAAGAGCTTGCTCTTAAATGATCCGCTATTACTCTAAAACTAGATAAATTTGTTTCACTTGGTTTAATCTTAATCGTTTCAGAAATTGAGTTTATAAGTTTTATAAAATGATCTGTTTTATAATTATCATGTGTACCTTGAAGAAGTGCAGCAATCCTTTCAAGTCCCATACCAGTATCAACAGAAGGTTTAGGTAAATCAATTCTTTTTTCTTTTGAAACCTGTTCATATTGCATGAAAACTAAGTTCCAAATTTCAATGTATCTGTCACCATCCTGATCTTTAGTTCCAGGTAAACCTCCTTTTAAATGATCACCATGATCATAAAATATTTCTGAGCAAGGTCCACAAGGACCTGTTTCTCCCATTGACCAAAAATTGTCTGAAGTTGGAATTCTAATTATTCTATCGTCATTAAAGCCTGTGATTTTTTTCCACAAATTAAAGGCCTCATCATCTTCACTAAAGACAGTAAAATAAAGTCGGTTTTTATCTAGTCCAAAATCTTTTGTGATTAAATCCCAAGCGTAAAATATTGCTTTTTCTTTAAAGTAATCACCAAATGAAAAATTGCCTAACATTTCAAAAAAAGTGTGGTGTCTTGGAGTATAGCCAACATTTTCTAGGTCATTATGCTTACCTCCTGCCCTTACACATTTTTGAGAAGTAGTTGCTCTTTTGTAATCCCTTTTTTCTAATCCAGTAAATACGTTTTTAAACTGCACCATGCCTGAGTTGGCAAACATTAATGTAGGATCATTATTTGGAACTAAGTTGCTTGACTCTACTATTTTGTGATCATTTTTTTCAAAATATTTTAGAAATGTAGATCTTATTTCATTTAGTGATTTGTCTGCCATATTTTTAAAATACAGCTTTTTTGTTTGTTGTCTAGGTTCTGAAGGGAAAAAAGGCGCTTAAATAAGCGCCTTTTTAGATAACTAAAAGTTATTGCTAATTCTTTTTAGATGGTGTTTCTTCTGTTTTTTCTTCTGCTTTCACCTTCTCTTGATCAATTGGATTTCCTTCAATCTTTTTGGAAATAAGACCAGCTTTCTCTCTTATAGCCATTTCTATCTCAGCTGCGGCTTTAGGATTTTGTTCAAGATAAAGTTTTGCATTTTCTTTTCCTTGTCCAATCTTCTCACCTTTGTAAGCATACCATGCTCCAGATTTCTCAACTATGTCTGCTTTTGCACCAAGGTCTATTAACTCTCCTGTTTTACTAATTCCTTTGCCATACATAAGATCAAATTCAACTACTTTAAATGGCGGAGCAACCTTATTTTTAACTACTTTAACCCTAGTAGAATTTCCGATAATTTGCTCTTTATCTTTGATTGCCCCAATTCTTCTAATATCCATTCTTACAGATGAATAAAATTTCAAGGAATTTCCTCCTGAAGTAGTTTCTGGGCTACCAAACATAACACCAATTTTCATTCTAATTTGGTTAATAAATATAACCATTGTATTAGTTCTAGAAATTGAACCTGTTAGTTTTCTTAGCGCTTGAGACATTAATCTTGCTTGTAGACCAACGTGATGATCTCCCATGTCTCCTTCAATTTCAGCTCTTGGAGTTAATGCTGCAACAGAGTCCACAACAAGAACCGACATTGAGCCTGATTTAATTAATGTATCAGTAATTTCTAATGCTTGTTCACCAGTATCCGGTTGAGAAATTAATAGTTCTTCCGTATTTACACCCAATTTTTTAGCATAAACCGGATCTAATGCATGTTCTGCATCTACAAAACCACAAATTCCACCTGCTTTTTGTGCTTCAGCTACTACTTGAAGTGCAAGTGTAGTTTTTCCAGAAGATTCTGGTCCATAAATTTCAATAATTCTTCCTTTTGGTAGTCCACCTATTCCTAAAGCTAAATCAAGACTTAATGAACCTGTTGAAATCGACTCAACATCCATTGCTTTTTGCTGTCCAAGCTTCATTACAGAGCCTTTTCCAAAATTATCTGTAATTTGACTGATAGCAGCGTCTAATGCTTTATTTTTTTCTTTATTTTCCAAATCTTTGTCTTTTGCGGATTTAACCACTTTTAAGTTATTTTTTGTCATTTTTGCCTCTTTTTTTTTCATTTTTTAACAATCGAATCATGTTATTAAATGTACACATTTTGTTCTCATTGGCAAGAAATTAATTTTCTCAAAGATTATTAAGGAAAATAGCCTTTAATTAATTAAAAGTTAAATAACGAGCATTTAAAAGCCCAACAGACTTAAGGAGTTGAAATTGTGAGAGAAGGTAATCTCTTTCAGATTTTGCAAGACTAACTTTTGCATCTAGCAATATTGAGTTAGATTGAAGTACATCTAATGTTGATCTACCTTGTCCACTTTCATATTCTGCAGTTATTCCCTCGTTTGCAATCTCTGCTGCCTTTACCTGAAGTTTCACTGCTTCTAATACACTTTTTGAAGACTGAAGATTTGACCAAGCACTTGCTACATTCGAGTCATTCAATTTTACAGCATTTTCATAAAGAAGTTGTTTTCTATTTCTTAAATTTTTGGATTTTGATAAACTTGCATAATTCTTACCTCCTGAAAAAATAGGCCATGTAATAGTTGCTTCTAAGGTTTCTTTATCTTGTTGATCATAAGTTGAACTCAAATCATCGGTTTCTTTCGTCTCAAAGGACAATGATGCAGAGGGTGATAAATCAGATTGTGCTATTTGAACATCTTTCTTTGATTGCTCAAATTCTAATTTTGAAATTATTAAATTTGGGTTTGAGTTTTTTGACAAATTTATTGATTTTTCTAGTGATGTTGGAATTTTCAAATTCATAGTAATATCCTTTTCCAGTTGAAAAGTATCATTTATAGGGCCAATTATAGTCTCATAATTAAGTTTGGCAGTTACAACATCGTTTTTTGCTTGAATAAATTTAGCTTCAGCTTCTGCTAAAGAGGATTCTGATTGTGCCAAATCAGCTAATGTTACTTGTCCTCTATCAAGACGTACCTGATCCATCTCGACTTGTCTCTCAATTAAATTTAAATTTTGTTCATAAATTGAATACTTTTCATTGGCAAATATTGCTCCTGAGAATGCATCAACAGCTTTAAGCAAAGTATTTTGCTCTACTTGTAAAAGTTTTGCATCAGCTACTGCTAAGCCAATTTTATTTTTTTCATAATCTGCAACTCCCCCAAAACCTTGAAAGATTTTTTGCTCAATTTTGATTGATTGAGTCTTTGGGTTAACATCATTAATTGTTGCGCTACTACCGTCTTGATTAGTTAGTTTTGAAGTATCTTGACTACTTTTAGTTCCAGACAGTGTTACGGATGGTAAAAATTCACTTTTAGAAATATTTAAATCTTGTTTTGATGCTTTAATATTTTCTCTTTCAGCATTCAATTCTGGATTTTTTTTATATGCTAATGATAAAGCATCAGATAAATTGATTGCATATGAATTCGATAAATAAAAAAATATAAATAAAGTTAAAATTATTTTTTTCATTTTTTATACTTAATATTTTTGATTTCGTGATTTTGATTTAGTGAAAAAACGATTGAAGCAAATTTTGGTGCTTCTTTAAACATGTGTTCAGTTATTCTTTGATAAGTCATCATAAAATTTAAAACTTCTTTGTTACTCATGATTTTTGAATTTTTTCTACTTTTATTATTTAAATATAATTTTTTTTCTTGTTTTAATCTCCACTTTCTTAATAAACTAAAATTTTTTGCTTTCAAATATAAAAAATAATCAAAGAATTTATACATTGATTTATATTTTTTATTAAGTTGATTATTTACATATTTTCTCCATTTCAGTTTTTGATCATTATCACGCTCAATAGTGTTTATTGGTTTTTTTAAATTTTTTAGTTTTTGTGGGGAAGAACCTACACACCATCCTTCTAATATTACAATATTAGGTTTTTTTTTAATTTTATACCATTTATCTCTTTTTACCCTGTCATCAATTGATTTATCAAATTTCGGTAATAGTAAATGTGAAAATCTTTTCTTTGAAACTTTTCTAAAAAAACTCAAAATTAAATCTACATCATGTGTTCCTGGAACACCTCTTGTCATCAATAAAGGATGCACCTTTTTAGCTAATATCATTCTATCTTTTCTGGTTTTGTAAAAGTCATCAATAGATATTTTAAATACTATCAATTTAAAATATTTTTCTAAAATAATCTTAATTAAAGATGAAATAGTAGTTTTTCCAGTACCTTGCCCTCCTGCCAGACCTATTATCATTGTATTTTTTTTATTCACTCTATTTGCCAACCAAAAGCATGCTGGGATTAAAAAAGATTTAATCATTTTATCTTTTTTTCTGAATTTTTCAGTTCTTGTTTCTTGGCTTGATATAAATTTAATACAGTCTTTCTTTACTTTTGTGTAACACAGGTTTACTGGATGCATAAAAATTAATTCTTTTTATCCAAAGGATGATTTATTCCATCAAAAATTTCTATATCATCTAGTTTATATGGATCTACACCTTCAATACATGCAGCATTAATTCCATACATATTTGGATTACTTCTCATTTTATGATGAGTATAAATTCCACAAATTTTACAAAAATAATGTTCAGCTACTTTAGTATGGTACTGATATTTTGTTAATTGTTCACTGCCACTTTTTATTTGTAGATCTTTGACCTCCACAAAAGTCATAACAGTTCCTTTTCTTTTACAAAGAGTACAATTACATCTTCTTTTAGTTTTTAACCCCTCTTTAGGAAGTTGTATTTCTCCTTGCACTTCCCCACAATGACATGACAGTTTTTTCATAAATTTTATATTGAATACACCATGTGATATTTCTTTTCATTTTTATTTTAGTTCCACTTTTAGTGATACTTATCCACAACTATACACTATATAGTTTTCGATGTTCACGTTTTGATTCACTTTTGATTCAGTTACAGACTCAAAATACAACTTATTTGACACTATTAAATAAGTGTTATACTAATAAGAACAAAATAAGAACATTTATGAAGCTAACTATACCTTATTATTTACATAAAGCTGGAGCTGGTTTTCCATCTCCTGCTACTGATTATATCGAAGAAGATATTGATCTAAATGTGCACTTAATAAAAAATGTTCCAGCAACTTTTGTAATTAGAGTTCAAGGAAAATCAATGACAGATGTTGGTATTAATGANGGTGATATATTAGTTGTTGATAAAAGTTTAACACCTANAAATTTTTCAACTGTTATTGCAAATGTACATGACGAATTAGTTGTTAAAAGTTTTGTTCAAGAAAGAGATAAAAAATTTTTAACATCTGGGTCAAAAAACTTTAAAGATAGAATTTTAATAAACGAAGAAGAAGATATTTTCATTTGGGGAGTTGTAACTTATGTCATCCACTCAGTTTACTAGAAAAATAGCACTTGTTGATTGTAATTCTTTTTACGTATCCTGTGAAAGGTTATTTAACCCAAAAATAAGAAAAAAGCCTGTCGTAGTTTTATCTAATAATGATGGTTGTATTATTTCAAGATCTAATGAAGCGAAAGCTTTAGGGATTAAAATGGGTGAACCTTACTTTAAAGCAAAAGATATAATTATAAAAAATAATGTTCATGTATTTTCATCAAATTATTCTTTGTACGGAGATTTATCTAGAAGAGTAATGCGAACTCTTAAAAGGTTTAATTCTGCAATAGAAGTATATTCAATTGATGAGGCGTTTATGGATTTATCTAACTTTTCTGATCAAGAAGTTGAAGAAGTTGGTAGAGAGATTAGAAACACTGTTTTACAGTGGACTGGTATACCAACTAGCATTGGAATAGCAAAAACTAAGACTTTAAGTAAAGTTGCAAACCATATAGCAAAAAAAAAGCAATCAGGTGTTACAAGTTTGATTGGAATAGAAAACATTGATTCAATATTAGAAAAAGTGGAAATAAATGATGTTTGGGGAGTTGGAAGACAATTAACTAAATTTTATCAAAAAAATGGAATTTACAATGCTAAACAACTTAAAAATAAATCAAATACATGGATTAAAAAATGCTCTAATGTTTTAAGCTCAAGAACTGCAATGGAATTAAGGGGTATCCCTTGTATAGATTTAGAAACAACTGCAACTAAAAGAAAAAGTTGTGTCGTATCAAGATCATTTGGGAAAAGAGTAGAAAATTTTCAAGAATTAAGAGAGGCGGTTGCAAATTATTGCTTAAATGCCTCAGAAAAAATCAGGTCCGAGTCTTTGGTTGCAAAATCAATTACTGTATTTGTTAGGACAAGCCCTTTTCAAAGAAACTTTGGATATTATTCAAATTCAAAAACTGTTGATTTTCCAATAGCTACAAATAATAGTATTGAAACCGTTAAGGCTGCGGTATCCATATTAGAAGATATTTTTAGAAATGGTTATAGATATCAAAAAGCAGGAGTAATGCTCACGGGATTATCAAATTCAGATGGAAAGAAAAATTTATTTTCATCTGAAAAAGACTTAAAAATAAATAGTTTAATGAGATCCATTGATAATACAAATTATAGATATGGCAGATCTACTTTAAGTCTTGCTAGTGCAGGTATACAAAAAAAATGGAATATGAGAAGAGAACATTCTTCAAAAATAGATACTGCTGATTTTTATTCTTTACCAAAAGTAAGAGCTATTTAGTAAAATGACAATTAGGCTCTACAACTGTCCAAGATGCTGAACCAAAACTTCTTTTATAAATATTTTCAAATTGATTGACTATTTTGCTTTGGTAATTGTTTAAATTGTTTTTGTTTTTAGACCAGTTTTCTAATCTCTTAACATTTTCATGATTTGGAAATCTTGAAGCGTAAGCAAAAAGCCAACCCCAATTACTACTGGATCTGCTATCTAAGTCTTGCACTTTATAATTCTTAGCAGGTCCAGGCCATCTATTTTCTTTAGCGTACTTAAAAACTATTTCATTGTTCTCTGTAAAATCGATAAAAAATTTAACAAGGTTATGATAATTTTTTCCTTTATGTTCATAATTCCAGATATTGTAACCTTGGTTTTCAGCTATAATTGCTATAACTGCCAATGCATTCATAGCTCTAGCTTGATAAAACATTGCTCTTCCACCTCTTCTAGTTTCTATAGGCATGCTTCCATCTTTTCTTTGATATTTTATAGCTGCTTCAAAATTTTTAAATGCAGTTCTAAATAGCTTGTCATCGTTAAGCAATATACCTAATTGTATATGACTCATTGCAGATGATAATGCATGATTATGTGCTCTTCTTGGAACTCCACTTGCTCCTCCATAATCATAATTTTTTAGACCATACATTAAATGTTTATTTTTTTTAACAATCTTATTAAACCAATCTTTAATTATTTTATCTTCGTTATCAGGAACTGTTATTACTTGTTTAGCAAAGGAGTACGCTGCCATCATTGGTGATGCAATATAGAGATTTACTGTTAATGTATCATTCCAATGTCTTCCTTCATGGTCTGATGGTCCAGTTCTTTGTGCTGCATTTGCTATTGCCCAATCTAAAATTACCTTTTTTACATTTTCACAAGCATCAACATTGCCACCACCACATGGAAAACTAAAATTTTCAAATTTATTTTGAGCATGATTAAATCTATCGTCAAGTCCATATCCTGAAGGTGCTTCTACTTTTAGAACAGGAGTAACAAAATTGGTTTCTGGAGATACATACATTTTAGTTTGACAAATTGATAAATTTTTAGGGATAGGAAAAATTATTTCCGGTTTTGTTATTATAGCCTTTTTTTTTATAGACTTAAAATCCGCAAAAGAATTTTGGGATAATAATAAAATAAAAATTATAAGTAAAAAATTTTTCATTATTTAATAGTATCAATATTGCTAATATTTTTTAAACAATCATTGTACTCTTCAATATTTTCTCTTTTTGATAAAAACAAAATTATAATTACAAAAAATAAAATAAATATAACTGGCAAAAAGGTAATAATTGAAACTTTTTGAAAGATTAAAAGTAAATAAACTATCAAAAATAAAAGTGATCTTACTAAAACATTATATTTGAAAACTGCAATGATTGAAAATGAGTGTTTAATTAAATTAATTAAATTCATTTGAGAAGGTCCGTGATATCTTTTACCTCTAATAGACGGAACTTTAATTAATTTGCTCTCTAGCTTTGATAACGCTCCAGAAAAGCTACTCCAAGTAGCCTTTTCAGATATCATTTTTTTAACTGTTACCTTAGAAAGACAAGTAAAATTGCCAAATTTTATATTTTTACCGGTAAATACAAAAGTTAATAACTTATGAATTAAATAACTAAATTGAAAAAATAGACCCTCTGATCTTTTTATTCTTTCGCCAACAACTGGGAAATCTGAATTTGTGTCTATTTTTTCGACAATTGTTTTAATTTCTTCTGGTCTATCTTCACCATCACCATCCATTGGAATCACATAATCAAATTCCTCTTTTTCATAAATATATTTAAGTCCTGCTGCATTACATCTTCCGTGGCCACGATTATTAATCATATTAATAATTTTGACTGATTTTAAATTTTTAAAGCTTAAGAAATTATCAGGTTTTTTTTGTGTAGATGCATCATTAATAATTATAACTGAAAAATTACCCTCTATATCTGTAACCGCTTTATCAATATTATTAATTAAAAGTTTTACTGAATTCCAATCATTATAGATAGGTATCAATATTTTGATTTTCATAAAATTAATTAACAGAATTTAAAAATCTTATTAAAGATACAAAAATTCCATGGCCTGAAATTTCTATAATAGCTATTACAACTATGATAAAAAGAGTTTTTTTTAATTTAGTATCGAAAAATTTATTCATTTTACCCCAACACAAATTTTCTCTAAGCAGATATACTTATTATAACTATCTAATTTATTTTTATCTACACTTCCTTCCCATACTGGACGTGACTTTAAATGATATGACATATTTCCCGCTGTCCATTCATCACCTAAAACTACGTTTATTGGATCTTTAAATTTAGAATTCCATTTTTTTTCAACTTCCATAGCAATTTCTTTACCAGGATAGTCTGTTCTTTTATTGTCCTTTAGTAAAGAGACAGTTCCATAGCTTATTGGTGAAAGTAAGAAAATAAATATAAAAAAAATTAGAAAATTTTTAATTTTTTTCGTTTCTAGATAATTTTGGAAAATATAAATTAATAATGTTCCAAAGAATAAATAAAATGGTGTCATCCACATCGTTCTAATTTTAGAACCGGTCATTATTGAAGTCAAAAGCATAAGTAAAATTGGTAATATATTAACAATTAATAAAAATAATAATTTTCTGTCATTTAAATTTAAATTAATTTTTATTTTTTTTAAAATTAAAAATAACATTATAAAAACTGGTAATAAAATTAAAATTTGTTTAATTAAAAAAATAATTGGAAATTTTAAATGGTTTATATAATTAACTTCTTCGAGTCCTGCCCTGGAAAAAGCATATTTAATTGTAATAAAATCGTTGTTAAANAACCAAANTAAATGAGGAACTAAAAGAATAAAAAATACTTCAATAGATATTAAGTATTTAAAATCAAATTTTCTCTCTTTTAAAATTACAATTTGATAAAAAAATAAAATAAAAATAGAAACTAATAAATAGATAAATAAATACTTCGATTGGAACCCAATCGCAGCAAAGATAGCTAAATAAAAACAATCATAAATATTAATTTTTTTACCATCAAATATTTTCCAAGCATAAAAGACAGTTAATGACCAAAAAGGTAGTTGACAAACGTTAACGTTAAATTCTGGTGTAGTAAAATTATAGAAATATATGCCCTCTAATAGTATTACTGATAGAAAGCTTAAAGTCTTATTATTAAATATTTTTTCACTTAATTGAAATACTAAAAAAAATGAAAAAATTACAAATATCTGACTAAGTAAATAATAAGCCCAATCTTGACTACCAAACAAAAAATAAAATAATTCTACAAAAAAAGCACTTGCTGGAGGATGTTTAATAAATCCCCAATCTAAATTGCTTCCCCAAGCTAGCGCCTCAATAGTATCAAGTGGTAAATTGTTATTTGTAATCGAAGGAATCAGTGTCCAAATAAAAAGATGAATAAATAAGAAAATATAAAAATAACTTAATGTATTTTTTCTATAATTAAACATTTGCTTGAATTTATACAATTAAAGCATTCTTGACACTAAATAATTGCTGAATATACTTCCGACCGTTCAAACTATAAATATGGTTAAGATATCAAAAAATTATATACCAAAAAGCACCGAAAAATATATGTGTGAGAAACATAAAGCTTTTTTTAAAAATAAATTATTAGAGTGGAAGAAAGATTTGGTTAAATCAAATAACGAAGCTCTCTACAATAGCTCTTTAGATGATAATAGTACATCAGCTGACATTGTTGATCAAGCAAGCTCATACACTGAAAAAAATGTTGAAATGAGAGCAATAAATAGACAAATAAAACTTATATCTAAAATAGACTCTGCGTTGCGAAGGATAAAAGAAGGTACTTACGGATTTTGTGAAGAAACAGCTGAACCGATAGGATTAAAGAGATTAATGGCAAGACCTGTTGCAACCTTATGTATTGCTGCACAAGAGAAGCATGAAAAAGAAGAAAAAGTTTATGCAGACGATTAATTAATTTTTATTGAAATATTACAATTTTCAATAATTCAAAAATTTCATATCAATCCTTAAAATAATTTAAATATAAGATTTTTGATGTTTTATAAGGTATTCTATATCCGGGGAAAGAATTAACATCAGCTGATAGCAAGGTCGGTGGGCTCCAGCCGAATGCATAAACTAAAAAAAATATTACTAAAATACTCTTTGGTTTAATTTTCAGAATTTTTTGTAAATTATTAGTTATTTTAAAAATGTTTTCATCAATTATTTTTAAGTTTATTTTTATAAAATCGTTCTTAAATAAGTAAAAAAAGAATAATAGTGATGAGACATAGGTAATATTAACTGCTCTTCCCCAATCAATAAACATTAACCAATGTATTGGTACAAAAATATTTAAAACTATAAAAATTAAAATTAGTTTCTTAAAATTAAATATTTTTTTAGTGAGCTCAGAATTTTTAATAAGCAGTAATAATGGAGCAGACCCAATTAACATAATCAAAAAATATCTAAATAAATACGTGTAAATACTAAATTCTTTCTCAGTTAATTTACTTATTGTTGCCTTGATATGTACAATTGCTTCTCTTTTTGTATCCATTAGTCCACAGGACATATAGCAAGCTTCGCCAAAATTATTTATTAATGATGATTTCATAATTTCAAAACCATCTTTAGAAATTATATGAAACGCACTAAAATAAGAAATAATAATCGATGGTATAAAAATAATAAATATTACTATAAAAATTTTAATTAAGTTATCATTTTTCATTTTTAGTAAAACTGTAGCTGCAAAGAATGTGTAGTAAAATATTGTCGGTTCGTATAAAATAGAAATTAATGGTAAAATAAAAATTATCCATAATATAGAGTTTGTTGTTTTGCTATCTTTTGAAGATATGTTGTAGAACCAAATATAACCAATAAATAAAAATAGTTCTTTTCTTGCCAATACCTCTAGTTCAGCAATATGATAAATTAAAAAGATCGGTGTAAACAAGCTAAAAAGAATTATTCCGTTAAACTTAATTTTTATAAAAAATTTATAGATAAGAATTAAATATAGTCCATAAAAAAAAATTTGCATCAATAGAATTACAAACCTTAACTTTAAATCAAAAATTTGTGCAATATGAAATGCTATTTCACCTGGTAAACCTCTTCTAGTAAAACCTCCTTGATAATTAATTATCCATTCTGAAATAGTGGAGTCATTTCCTACACCATGTTTTAGATATAACCAGATAAAAGCAAATACTGAGATTGAAATTAGATAGTATTTAAAATAATTTTTATAATTTTTTTCCATATATTTATGGTAAAGGAATCTTATCTCCTTGTTTCATAAACTCATAGCCCTTTTTCACAGCTTCTCTATTTGAAATTTCTAAATACCATCTAGTCAAATTTTTAAATTTTTTGAGCCCAATATCGTGCCATTTATGCCTAGCTATCCAAGGCCAAGTCGCTATGTCTGCTATTGAATAATTATCTCCTGCTAAAAATTTTGAGTTGAAAAGTCTTTCATCTAAATCATTGTAAATTGATTTTGTTATTTTAAAATATCGCTCTTCTCCAAACTTACTTTTTCCTGGATTATAATGATGAAACTGATGATGTTGACCGATCATTGGTCCTACATATCCCATTTGCGCCATAAGCCATTGGTTTATTTTTAATCTATCTTTATTTTCATAAAACATTTTACTTTTTTCAGCCAGATAAATTAATATTGCGCCAGACTCGAAAATTTTTTCCTCATTTTCATGATCTATGATAACTGGTATTTTGCTAAAAGGGCTAATTTTTCTAAAATTTGGCTTAAATTGTTCACCCTTGCCTAAATCTACTTTAGTAACTTTATAATCGAACTTAATTTCCTCTAACATTATACTTATTTTTTTTCCGTTAGGGGTGTCAGCTGTAAATAATTCAATCACTCTTTTTACCAAGTCTCTTTAATATACTTGATGAGGATGTTGTAAATTCAAATCTATATTTTTCGTTTGGTCTAGCTAATTTAAAGCATGCCCTAGCTGCTAAAGCTCCCTCGTGAAAACCTGATAAAATTAACTTTAATTTACCTGGATATGAACAAATATCACCTACTGCATAAATACCTTTTTGGTTTGTCTCAAACTTTTCAGTATCTACTTCAATTGTCTTTTTATTCAAATTTAATCCCCAGTTTGCAATTGGTCCAAGCTGCATTATTAAACCAAAAAAGCCCAAAACATAGTCAGTTTTAAGCTTTTTTATTTCTTTGTTTTCATGTTGAATATCAATACTATCGAGCTTTCCATTGCCTTTAGGGATTTTTAATTGATATTTTGTAAATAAATTAATTCTACCCTCTTTCTCAAGCTCATAAACTTTATCTAATGTAGACTGAGCTCCTCGAAATTCATCACGTCTATGTATAAGATTTACCTTTGAATTTGTAGATAATTCAACTGCCCAATCTAAAGCGCTATCACCACCTCCAAAAATTGATACTGTTTTATCTTTAAAAATATTTTTGTCTTTAATTGAATAAAAAATAGACTTCCCCTCGTATTTTTCGCACTCTTTTGGTGTAAATTTTCTAGGTTCAAACGATCCTACTCCACCTGCAATAATAACATTTGGTGTATAAAAAACAGTTCCATTATTCGTTTTTACATGCCAGTAACCTTTTTCGTTTTTCACTTCGTCAACTCTCTCATTTAGATGAAATTTAACATCAAAAGGTTTTAGTTGATTTATCAAATTGTTAGTTAATTCTTCTCCGGTACATTCTGGAACTGCCGGTATATCATAAATAGGCTTGTCTGGATAAAGCTCAATACACTGACCACCAATTTTATCTAGATTATCTACAACTTCACATTTAAGACCAATTATATTTAATTGATGTGCTGTGAAAAGGCCAGTTGGGCCAGCACCAATTATCAATGCATCAGTCTTAATCATTGTTTTTTTGGAAGATCTACTACTAATCCATCAATTTCATCGGTAACTGAAATTTGACAACTAAGTCTACTAAATTTATTTGGATCGTATGCCTGGTCTAACATATCGTCTTCCCCTTCAGATTTTTCATTAATTTTATTATACCATTCTTCTTTGACATAAACATGGCATGTAGCACAAGCCATACTACCTCCACAATCTGCGTCAATTCCAGGTATGTTATTTTGCACAGCACCTTCCATAACTGTTAAACCTTTGTCAACTTCAACAGTATGGGATTTACCATTATTCTCTATGTAAGTAATTTTAGGCATTAATCATATTTATAANGACAAAAAAAAATAGGGCAATATGAAAACATATCGCCCTATTTAAATAACTTCAGTTATTATTATGCTCTTCTAGCTCCTGGCTGAGAAACAGCTGCNCTCCAAATTACAAGACCAAATGCGATCTTGTTAATGAAGTCTGCTAAGTTGTAGATCACGTTAAGTGTGTTAGCATCTACACCACCTGTTAGGTAACCAAATACATAACCTAATGGGTAAATTGCCCAACCTACTGTAACGATCATTCTCATAGCACCAAATGCAGTACTTAATCCTCTGTTACCGCTTTTAGCTGCCATTTTACCAGCTTCACCAGAGAATACTTCATACAAGATGTAGATCCATCCAGCCATACCGATTATGAAACCAAGCATAGCGTTGATGTAACCTGCTTCTCCTAAGTAACCTCCGATTAACATTACTAGAGATCCAATTAATAGTCTCCAGAAGATGTTACCTGATACTTTTCTCACAGCTGCTAGAATTAAATAAAATTCTATCATCTGTAATGGTACAGTAATTAACCAGTCAATATATCTGTATACTGTTGGTGAATCACCTGTTTGAACCCATACACCTCTCATGTAAACATAGTGAATGAATGCAATACCAGTTACAAGTCCTGCTACTGTTACTGATGTTTTCCATCCAGCAGCTACTGATCCTCTTTCCAAGAAAAAGAATGCTGTAGCAGCTAACATACCCATTGAAATTATCCAAAAAGATATTCCAACGAAGTCATCAGATGCAAGAAGGACTGCCTCTGCGTTTGCTGCACCTGAAAAGCCCAATAGAGCTACAGCTGCTAAAGCAAACAGTTTAAGTTTTTTCATAAAAAACTCCCTCTTTAGTTAGTTTTTATAGTTTATATAAACTATAGCAGTCTATTTGACTGCCAAAGTTAAGGGGTTAATTACCAAATAAAGTTAGTTTAATGAAGACTTTTTTACCTCTTATTTATGTTGATTTTATTGGCTTTTTGAAATTAAATGCAACTTGTTGCCTAAATATCGGGCAATTAAAGCAATTTTGAATCAATTAAGTAAATTATGAATTTTAAAGAGATTTACGAGAAATCAATAAAAAAACCTGATGAATTTTGGCGAGAAGTGGCTGATGATATCTTCTGGTTTAAGAAGCCAAGCAAAATTTTGAACAGCGCTAACCCTCCTTTTTATAAATGGTATGAGGACGGAGTTACTAACACTTGTTATAACGCTCTTGATTTACATATTCAAAATGGTCTAGGAGACAAAATTGCACTAATTTATGATAGTCCAATCACTGGAAACAAGTCTAAGTTCACTTTTAAAGAGTTAAAAAATAAAGTTTCTAAGTTCGCAGGTGCTCTTAAAAATCAAGGTATTACTAAAGGGGATCGTGTAGTTATATATATGCCAATGGTTCCAGAATCAGTGGTAGCAATGTTAGCTTGTGGTAGAATTGGAGCAATACACTCAGTAGTTTTTGGAGGATTTGCCTCAAATGAATTGGCAAGTCGTATTGATGATAGCAAAGCAAAAATATTAATTACTGCTTCATGTGGTTTTGAGCCTGGAAGAACTGTTGAATATAGGCCACTAGTTGATGGAGCGCTCAAATTAGCTAAACATAAATTAGATAAGGTTATTTTTTATCAAAGAAAAGATCACGAGATTAAATTAAATGCACCCTTGGAAATTAGTTGGGATGAAAGTCTTCAGAATGCAAAAGATACGGATTGTGTAGAGATGAACTCAAATGATTATGCTTATATTCTTTATACATCAGGCACAACAGGCGTCCCAAAGGGTATTGTGAGAGATATCGGTGGTCATATCGTAGCTCTTAAGTGGACTATGAAAAATATTTATAACATAGATCAAGATGATGTTTGGTGGTCAGCAAGTGACATTGGATGGATAGTTGGACATTCTTATATAGTTTACGCACCGTTGTTTAAAGGATGCACCACATTATTATTTGAAGGTAAGCCTGTGGGCACACCGGATGCAGGTGCTTTCTGGAAAATAATTTCTGACTATAACGTAAAATCTTTATTCACTGCACCAACAGCATTTAGAGCTATTAAAAAAGAAGACCCCGAGGGTAAATTTTTTTCAAAATATAATTTAAGTAAATTTGAAAGTTTATTTCTTGCAGGGGAACGAGCTGATCCAGATACAATTAAGTGGGCAGAGAATTTATTGAAAGTTCCAGTAATTGATCACTGGTGGCAAACAGAAACAAGTTGGGCGATTAGTTCAAATTGTACTGGTATTGAAATGATGAAAACAAAATACGGCTCAGCTTGTAAAGCAGTGCCAGGATACAATGTAAAAATTATTAAGTCTGATCAAACTTTAGCCAAACCTAATGAAATGGGAGATATAGTTGTTAAACTACCTTTGCCTCCTGGAACTTTTCCAACTCTTTGGAATGCAGATCAAAGATACAAAGAAAACTACATGTCTAATTATGAAGGTTATTACCAAACTTACGATGCAGGACACATTGATGAAGATGGATATATATGGATAATGTCTAGAACAGATGACATCATAAATGTTGCGGGCCACAGATTATCTACTGGTGCAATCGAAGAAGTATTGTCTGAACACCAGTCTGTTGCTGAGTGTGCAGTACTAGGAATAGCTGATAAATTAAAAGGTCAATTACCAATAGGCTTAATTGTTTTAAAAGCTGGTGTAGATAAAGATAACGAGACTATTTCTAAGGAATGTATTCAAATGGTAAGAAATAAGATTGGACCAGTGGCTGCCTTCAAAGTTGCAATAGTTATTAAAAGACTTCCAAAAACTAGATCAGGTAAAATTTTAAGAGGCACAATTAGAAAAATTGCGGATAATGTTGAATATAAAATGCCTCCAACAATAGATGATCCAGCTATACTAGATGAAATCAAAGAAGATTTAGTAAAAAATAATATTATAAAAAGTGCTTAAAACTTATTTATTTTTAATTGGTGCTATATTTTGTGAAGTGGCAGGTACCATGTTGTTACCAGTTTCTCAAAATTTTACAAAGTTTGTTCCAACTTTTGCTCTTGCAGTGTTTTACTTAACAGCATTTTATCTTTTAACTTTTGTTGTTAATAAACTTCCAATAGCTATTGTTTATGCAACATGGAGTGGACTTGGAATATTTACAATTGCAATATTAGGTTATATATTTTTTAAACAAACATTGGCTTGGCAAGCAATCGCAGGATTATTTTTAATTGTTATTGGTGTAATTCTTGTAAATAGTTTTGTAGGAAAAATTAATTAAATTTTAAAGGGGTGCCATCAGGGTCACCTAAAATTTTACCATCTTTCATTTTCGTTTTACCTGCAATTATAGTTGCTACAGGTGTTCCTTTAAACTCAATTTCATTAAAAGGTGACCACCCACATTTACTTTCGATATTTTCATTTTTAATAATGATTTTTTTCTTCATATCTACAATTGTAAAATCGGCATCATAACCTTCTTTAATAAATCCTTTATTCTGTATTCCAAAAATTTTAACTGGATTTTCACACACAAGTTTTATTAATTGATTGAGTGATAATTTTCCATCATTGATATGATTTAACATAACCGGCATAAGAGTTTGAACTCCTGGCATTCCTGACGGTGAATTGGGATATTTTTTATCTTTATTTATTTTTAAATGAGGTGCATGGTCTGAGCCAATAGTATCATTTAAATTATTTTTTACTGCATACCATAGTCTNTCATAATGTGATTTATCTCTGATAGGTGGATTCATNTGNGCATATGTTCCAAGTTTATTATAACAGTCTGGTGCATAAATTGTTAAGTGCTGAGGAGTAATTTCAAAAGTAATGTTACCCTTGTGTTGTGATAGAAAATCGATTTCTTCTTTTGTAGTTATATGAAGCACATGTGCTTTTTTATTATACTTTTCAGCAATCCTTACAATTCTTCTGGTAGAAGACATTGCACATTCGACGCTTCTCCAGATTGGGTGAGAGTGTACATCGCCATTTTTAATTAATTTTTTATTAATATTTAAAATTTCTTCATCTTCAGAGTGGACTGCCACAACCTTAGAGCTATTTTTAAAAACTTTTTCGATATCTGTTTCTTTTGCAACTAATAAATTTCCTGTTGATGAACCGGCAAAAAGTTTTATACCACAACAACCCTCTAAATTTTTTAAATCTCCTAAATCATCTGCGTTATCTGCTGTTGCACCAAAATAAAAAGCATAATTGCAATACATTCTATTTCTTGCAAGATCTAACTTTCTCTGAAATTCTTTTTTATTTGAAGTTGGGGGATTAGTATTAGGCATTTCGAATACAGCTGTTATACCTCCCACGATTGCAGCTCTACTTCCAGAATATAAATCCTCTGTGTCTGTTGATCCTGGTTCTCTAAAATGAGTTTGTGTGTCAATGCATCCTGGCAATACTAATAAATTATCAGCATCATAAGTTTCTCTGGCATCTTCTTTTAATTTACCAATTTTTACAATTTTGCCATTTTCGATGCCAATGTCTTGTTGTTTTAGATCTCCATCTATAAAACAAGAGCCATTTTTTATTATTAGATCTAACATTATTTTTAAAATTAACTATATTATTATTAATTTATTATCAATTATGAATTTAAACGATATTTATACTTTAGAGGATAGAGGGATAATTTTTATTAATGGCGTTGATGCAAAAATATTTCTTCAAAATATTGTTACAAATGACATTGAAAAAATAAGTAATAATTCAACTATTTTTTCATCTTTATTAACCCCTCAGGGGAAATATTTATTTGATTTTATAATAATTAAACACAAAAATGGTTTCTTTTTAGACTGTGAAAAAAGTCAAGTATTCGATCTATTTAAGATATTAAATATTTATAAGCTAAGATCAAAAGTTGAAATTTTAGATTTAAGTAATGAATTTGTTGTTGCGGTACTAAGTAGAGACAAATTTTTAAGTCTTAAAAATACCCAGGATATTGAGGGAAATACTGTCAAGTTTAGAGAAGATACTTTATTTCTTGATCCGCGAAATAAAAAACTAGGCGCAAGATTAGTTATTAATCTCGAAAAACTTTATTTATCTATAAAAAAACTAAATTTGAAACCAGCGGAGCCAAAAAAATATTATTCGTTAAGTCATAAATTAGGAATACCTCAAATTGAATGCAAAAATTTAAAAGATAAAATTTTTGGGATTGAGTGTAATTTTGAAGAGCTAAATGGAATTGATTTTAAAAAAGGCTGCTATGTAGGTCAAGAAAATACTGCTAGAATAAAATTAAAAAATAAACTTTCTAAGAGGCTTTTTCCTCTTGAAATAGTAAATGGAAAGATAAATGCAGATGAAGATATATTTTATGGAAATAAGAAGTTAGGAAAAATACTGATAAGTAATATCTTCCCATTTGGTATAATTAAAACAGAAAATAATACCTTTGATTTCTCAAGAAATTATAATTGCAAAGAAGCTGTAATAAAATTTCTCAAACCAGACTGGATGAATGATTAGGCTAAAATTTTTATCGCTGACTGAGATGCGTCTGTAGAAAAGATATAAATTTGTAATCTAAATTAAATTATTGTATTAATGAGTCAATCAAATATGATAAAAGCAACTGTTGGTATACTAACTTTTAATAGTGCAAAATACCTTTATCATTGCCTTAATAGTGTAAAAAAATTTAACGAAATTTTAATTATTGATGGTGGTAGTAAAGATAATACTTTAAAAATCGCAAAGAAATTCAAATGTAAAATTAAACAACAGCCAAAACAATTTAAATTTTATAATAATAAAATAAGAAATTTTTCAAAATTAAGAGAATATATTTTAAAATTAGCAAAAAACGAGCTTGTTTTGTTTCTAGATTCTGATGAGTTTCTTAAAAGTTCAGCTATGAAAAAAATTGACTTTTACTCTAAATCTCAAATATCAAAAAAAAAATATTATTCTTTTTTGCTTGGGAGATTTCCTATACATAAAAATAAAACAATTACTCAAAAAACTATATTTTACCCAAACTATCAGGAGAGATTATTCTATAAATCAAACGTAAAAAAATTTGTAAAACCAGTTCATGAAAAAGTAATACCAAAAAATAAATATTTAATGAAAAAGAAAATTGAAAATACCTCAATCATATTCCCATTAGACTTAAACTATCAAAGGCTTTACGATAAATCAAAATATTATTTTGAAATAGAGAAAACAATGGTTTCAAGAAAAAAATTTTTAAATAGTTTATTTTTTGTATTTTATCGATTTTTAGTCATTGTGAAATATTTTTATAAAGGTTTATTTTTAAATTACAGAAAATTAGATAAGGATTATAAAGATTTTGAAAATAAACGTTTAAAAATTAATATATTCTTTTCTGTTAAATTGTTATTAAAAACTTTGTCCTAATTTTGGTGCGGCCAGAGAGACTCGAACTCTCATGAGCTGGGCTCACACGGCCCTCAACCGTGCCTGTCTACCAATTTCAGCATGACCGCATTTATGCGGCAGAATAAGTGAATGACAATTATCTTTCAAGTTGATAGATTTAACGTATGGAACTTAATTCGGAAATAAAAAAAGCAACAGACCCAATTTACAAGAAAATTTCAAAGGCTGTGCCTGAAATAGAATGGGCCATTCATGCTCCATATATATACAAAATCAATAAATTAAAAAAAGAAAAGAATGCAGTTATACTTGCACATAATTACCAAACTCCAGAAATTTATCATGGTATCTCAGATTTTTCAGCAGACTCACTCGCTTTGGCTATTGAAGCTGCAAAAACAAAAGCCGAAATTATAATAATGTGCGGGGTTCATTTTATGGCTGAGACTGCAAAGCTGATGAGTCCTGAGAAAAAAGTTTTCTTGCCCGATATGCGGGCAGGTTGTTCTTTATCTTCATCCATTACCGGTGAAGACGTGAGAAACCTTAAAAAAAAATATCCAGGAGTGCCTGTAGTTTCGTATGTAAATACCTCTGCGGATGTAAAAGCAGAAACAGATGTGTGCTGTACTTCAGCAAATGCAGTTAAAATTGTAAATTCATTGAATGTTAAAAAAGTAATCTTTCTTCCAGATGATTATCTAGCAAAATATGTTGCATCGCAAACTGATGTTGAAATAATTTCATGGAAAGGTACTTGTCAAGTTCACGAACAATTTAATGATGAAGAAATTAATGAAATTAGAAAAAATAACCCGGGAATAAAAATTATTGCACATCCTGAATGTCCTCCAGATGTAATTGAAGCGAGTGATTTTGCAGGTTCAACTAGCGGAATGATCAAGTACGTAAAAGACAATCAGCCAGATAAAGTAATGATGGTTACTGAGTGCTCAATGAGCGATAATGTTCAAATTGATAATCCAAATGTTCAATTTATAAGACCGTGCAATTTATGCCCACATATGAAGAGAATTACTTTACCAAAAATTTTAGATTGTCTTGAAAATGAGACAAACGAAATTGTTATGAGTAAAGAAACAATAGAAAAAGCTAGAAAATCAGTAGAGAGAATGGCGGAGATTGGCAGATAAATTCTGTGTCTAAAATAAAATTATCAAAAAAATATATATATAAAATTTGTAAAGAGGCTTTAAAAGAAGATCTCTATCCCTCTGGAGATATAACNTCAAAACTTTTAAATAACACAAATAAAATAAAAGCAAAAATTATATCAAATTCNAGCGGCATAATTGGTGGCTTAGATTTAGCAAAACAAACATTTAAAATAGTTGATAAAAAAATATTATTTAAAATTAAAAAAAAAGAAGGATCAAAAATTAAAAATAAACAGGTAATTGCTGAAATTACAGGAAATGTTAAAAATATTTTAACTGGCGAGAGAGTAGCTCTAAATTTTTTATCTCATATTTCAGGTATTGCAACTCAAACAAATAAATTTGTCAATAAAGTTAGGAAAAATACAAAGATTTGTTGTACAAGAAAAACTATACCAGGTTTAAGAGCCATTCAAAAATATGCAGTTAACTTGGGTGGGGGATATAATCATCGTTTTAATTTAAGTGACGAATTCTTAATTAAAGACAATCACATTGCTAATACAAATATAAGAGAATTAATTATTAAAGCAAAAAAAAATAGAAAAAAAATTACCGTTGAAGTAGATAATTTAAATCAATTAAAAAAAATATTAGATTTAAAATTTGATACTATTTTATTTGATAATATGAATGTGAAAAATTTAAGAAAAGGTGTTCAGCTAGTAAAGAATAAATTTGAAACTGAAGCATCTGGAAATGTTAATATAAAAAATATAAGAAAAATAGCATCAACAGGTATAAATAGAATTTCTATTGGACGTCTAACACATAGTGTTTCTGCAATTGATTTAAAACTAGAAATTTAAATTATTTTTTTAATTGTGCTTGTGCAGCTGCAAGCCTTGCAATGGGAACTCTATAAGGTGAGCAAGAAACATAATTAAGACCTGTTCTTGAGCAAAAATTGATGCTTTTTGGATCTCCACCATGTTCTCCACAAATTCCTAATTTAATTTTTTTATTTTGTTTTCTTCCTTTTAATGTAGCAATTTCGATTAAATCTCCCACACCTTCATCTATTGATATAAATGGATCAATATCAAATATTTTATTTTCAATATAATCATTTAAAAATTTACCACTATCATCTCTGCTAATACCGAATGTTGTTTGTGTTAGATCATTCGTTCCAAAACTAAAAAAATCTGCATGTTTAGCTATATCTTTAGCTTTTATTGCAGCTCTTGGTAATTCGATCATTGTTCCAACAAGGTAATCTATTTTTGTTTTATTTTCTGCTTTTACTTGATTTGCAACTCTATCAACTAAATTTTTCATTATTTGTATTTCAGCTTCAGTAGAAACTAAAGGGATCATAATTTCTGGAATAATTGATTTGATTTTTTTATTTTTACATTCAATTAGAGCTTCAAAAATTGCTCTACATTGCATTTCATAAATCTCAGGAAAAGAAATAGCCAATCTACAACCCCTGTGTCCCAACATTGGGTTATGCTCGTGTAATTCCCCAATTCGTGACTCTATTTCAGTGACAGCTAAACCAAGTGAATTTGAAACATCTTTAATTTCTTTTTCGTTTTTTGGTAAAAATTCATGTAATGGTGGGTCTAATAGTCTGACGGTTACAGGAAGACCATTCATAATTTTAAATATTTCTATAAAATCTTTTTTTTGGTGTGGCAAAAGTTTTGCTAAAGCTTTATTTCTATCATTTGTAGTTTTAGAGAGTATCATTTCTCTTACAGACATTATTCTATCTTCATCAAAAAACATATGTTCTGTTCTGCAGAGTCCAATACCTTCTGCACCAAAATCTCTTGCTGCTTTAGTATCTACTGGAGTTTCAGAATTGGTTCTTACTTTTAGTTTTCTAAAACTATCAGCCCAACTCATTAATTTTGAAAAGTCTCCTGATATCTCAGGTTTTACTGTTTGAACCTCTCCTAATATTATTCTTCCAGTTGATCCATCAATAGTAATGATTTCTCCTTCTGTGACTTGAATTTGATCAGTTTTAAATAGTTTATTTTCATAATCTATACTAATTTCACTAGACCCAGAAACACATGGTCTTCCCATTCCCCTTGCAACAACTGCTGCATGACTTGTCATCCCTCCCCTTGAGGTTAAAATTCCTTTAGCTGCATGCATACCGTGAATATCTTCAGGTGATGTTTCAACTCTTACCAAAATAGTATTTTGCATCATTCCATTAAGTCTTTCGGCCTCTTCTGATGAAAAGACTACCTTTCCACTAACTGCACCTGGGGATGCGGGCAATCCTTTTGCTATTACTTTTATCTCACTTTTTTCATCTAAGGTTGGGTGAAGAAGTGTATCCAAAGAATTTGGATCAATTCTTAAAATAGCATCTTTTCTAGAAATTAGTTTTTCTTTTACCATATCTACTGCAATTTTAACTGCTGATTTTGCTGTTCTTTTTCCAGATCTTGTTTGAAGCATCCAAAGTTTTTTATTCTCTACAGTAAACTCAACGTCTTGCATATCCTTGTAGTGCTTTTCTAAAGTAGATAATATTTTTTTAAGTTGTTTAAATACTTTTGGCATAGTTTCTTCCATCGATAATTTTTTTCCACCAGAATTAATCCTTGCTTTTTTTGTAATATGTTGAGGCGTTCTTGTCCCCGCAACAACGTCCTCACCTTGTGCATTGATCAAATATTCACCATATATTTCATTTTTTCCACTTGATGGATCTCTAGTAAAAACTACTCCAGTTGCACAATCGTCACCCATATTACCAAAAACCATTGATTGAACATTTACAGCAGTGCCCCAATCATCTGGTATATGATTTAGTTTTCTATACACTTTAGCACGATGGCTTTGCCAAGATAAAAAAACGGCAGATATTGCGCCATCAAGTTGTTTATAAACATTTTGTGGGAACTCTTTCTTTGTCTTTTCTTTTACAACATTTTTAAAGTCGCTGATTAATGCATCCCAGTCTTTTTCGTCTAGCTCGGTGTCTAACAAAACTCCTTTTGTTAATTTGTAATTCTCAATTAATTCCTCAAAATTAAAGCTATCAACTCCAAGTACAACACTCGAATACATTTGAATAAATCTTCTATAACTATCTTTTGCGAACCTTTCATTTGAAGTTTTGTTAGCTAAAGCCATAACTGTTTTATCATTAAGACCTAGATTTAGTATTGTATCCATCATTCCCGGCATTGATACTCTTGCTCCTGATCTAACGGAAACTAATAAAGGATTTTTTAAATCTCCAAATTTTTTGTTTGTTTCTTTCTCTATTTGAGATAATTGCTTGTTAATTTCTTTTATTAATTGCTTGTTAAGCTGTTTATTGTTTTTATAAAATATATCACAAACTTTAGTAGAAATTGTAAATCCGGGGGGAACTGGCAATCCCATTCTTCCCATTTGAGATAGGTTTGCACCTTTTCCACCAAGAAAATTCTTTGGATTTTTAATTTTTTTTGAAAACTTAGAATTAAAGTTTAAAATTAAATCACTCATTAAGCACTTTCGATTTTAGAAAAATTTATATAATTTTCGAATGTTCTACAAAACATTTGAAGGAGTTCCAATCGATTTTTCCTAATTATTTCATCATTGTCATTAACAATTATATTATCAAAAAAAGCAGAAATAATAGGTTTTGCAGTCTTTAGATTATCAAGAGTTGTCTCGTAGTTTTCATCTTTATCTATATTTGTAAAATATTTTTTCAATTCTTTGATTTTTTTAAATAAATTTTTTTCAAAATCGTTTTTAAATATTCCTGGATCAGCAGTATCTGCCAGCTCTAATTTATTATCTTTTAGCTCATTTTCAATAATGTTAGATGCTCTTTTATAACTTGAGATAATATCTATTCCACTTTCTTTGTTTATAATTTTGTTTAAAGCGAAAGACTTTCTAAAAATTTCGTTTATATTATTAATATTTTTATTATTTAGACTAGCATTAATTATATCAGGTCTAATAGCTTTATCTTTCATGTAATATTTTAATCTTTCTAATAAAAATTCAGATAAATCTTTTAATACAGATGTATTATCAAATTTATAACTTTGTTCTTGGTACAAAAGCAAAGAATAATTTATTAGATCTTTAATTCTAATATTTTTCTTATTTTCAAGTATTAATCTAATAACTCCTAATGCTGCTCTTCTTAATGCAAATGGATCTTTTGAGCTTGTGGGTTTTTGATTAACACCGAAGAAACCAACTAATGTATCTAACTTATCAGTCAACGAAAGACCAAGACTAAACGGTCTTGTTGGAACTTTGCTTTCAAGTGAATTAGGTAAATAATGTTCTTTTATTGCAATAGAAACATCTTTATCAAAACCCTGTGATTCAGCAAAATAACCTCCCATTATACCTTGAAGTTCTGGAAACTCCCCCACAAGATCAGACAGCAAATCAGTTTTACAGATAGAGCATGAAATTTCAATTTTATCTTTACTAATTAAAAGTTCATCTGAGATTGCTCCACCTAATTTCCTCATTCTTTGAATTTTGTCAAAATAAGTTCCTAATCCTTTGAAATAATTCATACTTTTTAGTTTGGAAACTTGTTTAAATAAATTTTGATTTTTGTTTTTATTCCAGAAAAATTCAGCATCATTTAGTCTTGCTTCTACAACTCTTTCATTTCCTGCTTTAATATAGCCTTTTGGATCTTTATTATTTGCAACAACAAAAAACTGATTGTTAATATTTCCTTTTCTATCTAAAGTATGAAAATATTTTTGATGGTGTTGCATTGTAATTACAAGAATTTCTTTTGGCATAGATAGAAAGCGTTTATCGAATTGACATAGTAAAATATTTGGCTGCTCAACTAAATCTGTTACTTCTGCCAAAAGCTTTTCATTGATTTCAATATCAATATTATTTTTTTTTGAGTTTTTAATAAGTTCTTTTTGAATAATTGATTTACGTTGATTTTGATCAATCGTGATATTTAATTTTTTTAAACACTCTATATAGTCTTTATATCCTCTTACTATTTTTTTTTTATCCTCAAATTCTTTATCTAAAATTATAAAATTACAGCTTCTTAAATGATGGTAAGTAAAATCGATAAACTTATTATCAAAAATAGCTATTAAAGATTTTAAAGGTCTTCCCCACTGTAAACTGTGGTCTGACCACCTCATAGAATTTTTCCAGTCAATTTTGTCTAATATTGTTGGTATTTCTCTTTCAAGTACGTCCTTAGTATTAATTTTCTCTCTTGGTTTTAAAAAAAAGTAAAATTCACCTTTTTCAGTTTCTTTTTTAAAGATTTCTTTTTCAGTAATTTTATTTGATCTTAAAAAACCATCTAGTGCTTCTTTGGGTGATTTTGTACTAGGTCCTCGCTTCTCCTCCTTTTCAAAAATTATTTGTTTACTTAAACCATCAAATAATATTACTAATCTATTTGGAACAGAAAAGACTTTGCTATTTTTATATTTTATTTTTTTTTCTTCAAATAATTTTTTAAAATTATAAAATAAATAATTTCTCGCATCATTTTGTAATTTTGCTGGTATCTCCTCTGTAAAAACTTCTAAAAAAAATTCAGACATTTTTAAGTTTGATTTTTTAACCAAATTTCAGCTGCACCTTTTGTAATATCTCTTATCCTTGATATATATTCAGCTCTTTGAGCAACACTTATTACACCACGTGCATCTAAAATATTAAAAATATGGCTTGCCTTTAAACATTGATCATAGGCTGGTAATGACACGTTATTTTCAGTAAGCATCTTTGCTTCTTTTTCAGTCATATCAAAAATTTTAAAAAGATTTTCTGTATTTGCTAATTCAAAATTATAAGTAGAGAATTCTTTTTCTGCTTGATGAAATACGTCTCTATATTTAATATCTTCACTATTCCATATTAAATCATAAACATTTTTTTTCTGTTGAGTAAACATACACAACCTTTCTAAACCATATGTAAGTTCAACCGAAACTGGTTTGCATTCAAAGCCTGCCATTTGTTGAAAGTAGGTAAATTGTGTTATCTCCATCCCATCGCACCAAACTTCCCAGCCAAGTCCAGCTGCACCTAATGTCGGGCTTTCCCAATCATCTTCTACAAAACGAATGTCATGTTCTTTATGGTTGATGCCTATCGTTTTTAAACTGTTTAAATAAAGTTTTTTTATATTTTTTGGTGATGGTTTAATAATTACTTGGAACTGATAGTAGTGCTGAAGCCTATTAGGATTATCTCCATATCGTCCATCAGTTGGTCTTCTTGAAGGTTGAACATAGGCAGCTTTCCAGGGATTTGGGCCTAATGATCTAAGTGTTGTAGCTGGATGGAATGTTCCAGCCCCCACTTCAATATCGTAAGGCTGAAGTATCACGCAACCATTTTTACCCCAATATTTTTGAAGATTAAAAATTGTGTCTTGAAAAGTTTGAAACTTGGGTTTTTTTTTAATTTTAATTTTAGAAACCATATCTTTGCCAGATAGATCTTTCTTCCATAATACTTATAACTTTCTCAGTATGACTTTCTGACGATAGTTTACTTGCAAGCCAACCTTTTTGTTTTTCAAATTTTTTAATAACAACATCTTCACCATATTTTTCTTTTAATACTTTTTCAGCACTTCCTATTCCATCAATAAGACCAAGCTCTTTTGCTTTTCTTCCAGACCAAAATTCACCTGAAAATAANTCTATTCCAGAATCTTTTTTTAATTTATTTGAACGACTATTTTCTACGACCTCTATAAAATCTTTATGAAGATCTAATTGAATATTTTTTAATCTATCAATATCTTCTTTTTTTTCCTCCATAAATGGATCAAGAGTACTTTTATTTTTTCCAGCTGTATAAACTCTTCTTTGAACACCAATTTTACTTATTAGCTCAGTAAACCCAAAAGATGAATATATCACTCCTATAGATCCTATAATTGAACTTTGATTTGCATAAATTTCATCACCAGAACAAGCTATAAGATATCCTCCTGATGCAGCTACATCTTCGGCAAAAATTAGTACCTTTTTTTTATGTTTTTTGGCTAAAGACTTAATTTGATCATGAATTAAATGTGATTGGACTGGAGATCCTCCAGGAGAATTTATTGAAATTGCAACTGCTGGTGCTTTTTTTATAGAAAAAGCCTTTTTAATTATTTCTTCCTGACTAGCAAAATTTATTCCTTGCTTAAACTTTCCAACATTACCTATTACCCCATTTAATTTGATATGGGGTATAATTTTTTTTTTTTTGAAAATTGAAAACATACGTATGCTTATAAAATTTATGATAAAATATAAAGTCTACTTATAGTTGAAGTTTTAGGTGCGTCAATTGATAAGTATAATATTGATGTTATTATACTAGTTTACAGCCATGGGTACAGTTGTTCAATTAAAAAATAAGATAAATAATTCTTATTCAGAACTTAAAAGTTCTGTTGAAGATAAGCTAATTTTAGTTGAGGAAAAAATTAAATCTAAATTGTCTAGTAAAGTCGAGCTGGTTGACGAAATGACAAGTTACCATTTACGAACAGGTGGAAAAAGACTAAGGGCATTACTAACCCTAGGCTCGGCAAAACTCTGCAACTATCAAAAAGGATCTAGAGATGTAAATTTGGCAGCATGTGTAGAATTAATCCACGCAGCAACTCTTATGCACGACGATGTCATAGATAATAGTGATGTTAGAAGAGGTAAAAAGACATTAAATAAAATTTGGGGAAATCAATCATCAATTTTAGTTGGTGATTATTTGTTGAGCAGATGCTTCGAAATGATGGTGGAGGATGGCAATCTAGAAGTTTTGAAACTTTTATCATCGACTTCAGCCGAAATATCACAAGGAGAAGTACTTCAACTTCAACATAAAGGTGAGGTTGATATGTTAGAAGAAACTTATTTAAAAATAATTTCAGCAAAAACTGCTTCATTATTTGCAGCAGCAACTAAAGTTGGTTCTATTCTAGCAAATCAAGATAAAAAAATTAAGGACGCTTTAGAATTTTACGGAAAAAATTTAGGTCTTACATTCCAAATTGCAGACGATACATTAGACTATAATTCAGATCTAAAATTTTTTGGCAAAGAGATTGGAAACGATTTTTTTGAAGGAAAGGTCACTTTACCAATTATATTATTGTATCAAAAATTAGATGAAACGAAGAAAAAATATTTAAAAACAATTTTTGAAAAAGAAGAGAGAAATAACGATGATTTAAAATTCGTTTTAGATTTAATTAAAAAAAATAATATCATTAACGATTGTTATATTAAAGCTGAATATTTTATAAATCTTGCATCAAATTCTTTAAGTATTTTTAATAACTCAAAAGAAAAAGATATTTTAAAGAAATTAACATCATTTAGCTTAGAGAGAAATTTTTAAGGGCTTAACAAAATTTTTTCCCAATTTCCGGTTTTGGATTTTATATATTTTAACCTTTGATGAATTCTATTGTCCCCATCAAGCCAAAACTCAATCTCTTTGGGTGATAAATTCCATCCTGACCAATTTGGAGGTCTCGGGACTTTTTTTTCATCTGGAAATTTTTTTTTAAAATTATTAATTGATTTATATAATTCATCTCTATCTTTTAAAATGGTACTTTGTTTAGAAGCCCATGCTCCAATTCTACTTCCATATGATCTTGAGNTATAATANGCATCAGCATCTTTATCTGGTACATTATTTAATTCACCAACTATTCTTATTTGTCTTAAAAGACTTTTCCAATGAAAACACATTGAAGCATGAGGATTGCTCTGAATATCCTGACTCTTTTTACTTTTTAAATTAGTATAAAACACAAATCCTTTTTCATTAAAATCTTTTAAAAGAACCATTCTTACTGAAGGTATTCCATTTTTTGAACTTGTTGCTAATGCGAGAGCGTTTGGATCGTTTATTTCAGTTTTTTTTGCTTCATTAAACCATTCTTTGAATAATTCTAAAGGATTTTCATAGTCCTTAAAGCAAATATCTAGTCCTAGCGAGTTTTTTTCATTCATAATTTTAACAAAATAAATTATACAATATATTTAATGTCATTTAATACATTTGGAAAGATATTTCGTTTTACTACATGGGGAGAGTCTCATGGTCCAGCAATCGGTTGTATAGTTGATGGATGTCCTCCTAATATACCTATTTCAGAGAGAGACATACAGATAGAGCTAAATAAAAGAAAGCCTGGCCAATCGAAGTTTACTACTCAAAGAAAAGAGGACGATAAAATAAATATTTTATCTGGAGTTTTTGAGGGAAAGTCAACTGGGACACCTATCTCAATGATTATCTATAACAAAGATATGAAATCAAGAGATTATGAAACAATTAAAAATAAATTTAGGCCTGGACATGCTGATTTTACGTATTTCAAAAAATATGGAATAAGAGACTATAGAGGTGGAGGCAGACAGTCTGCNAGAGAAACTGCCGCAAGAGTTGCTGCGGGCGCAATAGCAAAAAAGGTTTTAGAAAAAAAAATTGGAAAAAAATATAAAGTTGTTGGAGCAGTTACTCAATTAGGCATACTTGGTTGTGACGTAAGTAAATGGAATGATAAATTTATCTCAAAAAATCCGTTTTTTTGTCCAGATAAAGATATTTTAAAATTATGGGAAAAATATTTGTTGAGCGTTAGAAAAGCAGGTTCTTCATGTGGTGCAATTATCGAAGTTAGGGCTCGAGGTATTCCATTGGGCTTAGGAGCACCTATTTACTCAAAACTAGATATGGATTTAGCAGCTGCTATGATGAGCATAAATGCTGTTAAAGGAGTGAATATAGGATCTGGAATGAACTCAGCTCAGCTGTCAGGTGAACAAAATTCTGATGAAATATTTCAGAGAGGAAAATCAACAAAATTTAAATCAAATAATGCCGGTGGAATACTTGGTGGAATATCTACTGGTCAAGAAATTGTAATATCTTTTGCCGTTAAACCAACATCTTCAATATTAACATCTAGAAAGACTATAGATAAATTTGGAAAAAATACGTCTATTTCAGTAAGAGGTAGACATGATCCTTGTGTTGGAATAAGAGCTGTGCCAATTGGGGAAGCAATGATGCACTGTGTATTATTAGATCACTATTTGCTTAATAGTGCACAATGTCTTTCCTAATTTGATTTTTTAATTATTACCTTTGAATTAAGAGTGTCAAAAACCTTATTTTCTATATTTCGTGCATCAAGGCCTGCATTTTTGTACATTATATCAGGCTTATCATGATCGATGAACGTATCTGGTAAAATCATAGATCTAAATTTTAAACTGTTATCAATCAAATTTTTTTCAGACAAAAAGTGAGATAGATGTGATCCAAATCCACCAATCGAACCCTCTTCAATTGATATTATTGCTTCATGATCAGTTGCTATTTGCCAAAATANATTTTCATCTAAAGGTTTGGCAAATCTAGCATC